>Ga0255452_1042_pt1 | contig 14407 bp, 13 predicted proteins | sample ANMaggQLBNCT01D9_FD_182652 | JGI IMG/M metagenome (GOLD analysis project Ga0255452, IMG submission 182652) | Sediment cell enrichment communities from methane seep in Santa Monica Basin, California, United Staets - ANME aggregate JGI... | ecosystem: Environmental > Aquatic > Marine > Cold seeps >...
CTCAAAAATATCGGATGAAAAAACATCCAGAATATAGTTAATAGATTTAAATTGGCTGTCAGACGAATAATTGGCGTTCATGATAGTATAATCCTATTAATAACTTAAATCCATTTATAACCTAGCTTATTTAAGTTTATTATAAAGCTTCAAATGCTTGCCTGAAATAAAAAATTATCATTAACATCGCCGTTTTCTTCAGCTCCCATCCCTTCTTTCGCTCTCCTGCCGCCCCTCTCGCCTCCACTCAGCCAGGGTGCCCCCTCCCGATCTACTCCGCCTGCCCTTGTGGTGTGGGGGCTGACAGGGAATTATTCCAGTTCACCCATCACTTTTTCAATTGCCTCAAGAACTTCTCCTGAGAACACCATATCCCTTGCTTCATTTATGTCATAATGCAGTATCCTGTCTTCCTTAAGATGCTCAATTCTTGACCGCACCAGTTCATACGCAGCCTCAGCCCCTACTCCAGCCTTCAGCGGTTTCCTGAAATCAAGTCCTTGCGCTGCACATAGTAGTTCGATGGCCACTACATACAAAGCATTCTCAAATATCCTGCGCGCCTTCAATGCTGCAGCCATACCCATACTCACATGGTCTTCTTTATTGGCAGACGTGGGTATGGAATCTACACTGGCCGGGTGGGATAGCACTTTGTTCTCGGATACCAGGGCCGCTGCAGTATATTGAGCCACCATGAATCCTGAATCCAGCCCCTCCTTCTCTGTTAGAAAAGCTGGCAAACCGCTGAGCTGGGGATTGACAAGTCTCTCGATCCTGCGTTCGCACACACTTGCCACTTCAGATATAGCAATACCTAGAAAATCCAATGATATGGCCATGACCTGGCCGTGAAAATTCCCGCTTGAGATGACCTCGTCCTCGTCAGGAAACAGCAGAGGATTATCTGTTACAGAATTGATCTCGATCTCAACCTTCTCCTTTACAAAGGACAATGCATCCCTGCCTGCCCCTACTATCTGGGGAATACACCTCAGCGAATATGCATCCTGCACCTTCTCATCATATTTGTGGGATTCCATGATCTCGCTGTCAGCGGTGAGGCGTCTCAGATTACAGGCACACGTTATCTGCCCGTTATGGGGTCTTATCAGTCCCACTTTTCCATCATATGCCCGTGCCGTCCCTTTCAAGGCTTCCAGGCTCATGCTGGCTGTGATCTCTGATGTCTTGATAAGTATCTGGAAATCATGTACCAGCAGTGCTGCTATGGCAGTCATGACCTGGGTCCCGTTTATCAGTGCCAGGCCTTCCTTTGAAGAAAGCTTGATCGTGATTATCCCTGCCAGCTCCATGGCCTGGCTGCCGCTCATCCTTTCTCCTTTATAGAAAGCTTCGCCTTTTCCCAGCATCACCAGCACCATATGGGCCAGATTTGCCAGGTCGCCGCTGGCACCCAGCGATCCTTTTTCCGGAATCACAGGATGCACACCCTTGTTCAGCATATGTATCAGGGTCTCGATGATCACAACCCTTACCCCGGAATGCCCCTTTGACAGGGAATTGGCACGCAAAAGCATTGTTGCCCTTACAACATCCTCTGGAAGCGGAGGGCCCACTGCTGCGGAATGGCTGAGTATGAGATTTTCCTGCAGTTTATCCGATTTTTCCTTTGAAATGAATACATTATCAAATGCCCCGAAGCCTGTTGTCACCCCATAGACCACCTTTTCGCCTGCCACAAGAGATTCCACGAATTCCCGGCACTTAATTACTTTTTTTTTGGAATTTTCTGAAAATCCCACCTTTTTAAAATCACGGGCTACTGAAACGATGTGATTAATGGAAAGTGTTTCACCGTCTATGATAACTGTCATGTTAATCCAAACACATTATTTTGTACCCATCACTTAAATAATCCATCAACTCATTAATTTACACATAATTGTAACCATAAAATAAATGGCAGGTATACAGGGAAAGTAAGATAACTATGAATTTGCTTCAAAAAGCTTCTGTCCAGATCCATGAGATCCAACAGGATCAAAATGATAAGAGGATCAAGAATATCATCATGCCGGATCCTACAGATAAATCCATAGATATTGGAATTATCGGGGTACCGTTCGATAAGGGTGTCATATTGGGAGGAGGACGAGCAGGAGCAAGCCTGGCACCTGATGCGGTACGCGAAGCCCTTAGGAGATATGGGACAACTTATGACATTGAGCGGAAGATCGATATCAGTGATTTGCATGTTGTGGATTTTGGCGATGTGATGGTCACTGAGGACATTAAAGAGACCCATAAGAAAATTACTGGTGCTGTTGATAGTTTATTGTCAAAAGGCATCATTCCAATTGTGATCGGGGGAGGACATGACATTTCAATTGGGACTGGCCGGGCATTATCCCAATTCAATAACAGGGATATCGGTGTGATAAATATTGATGCTCATTTCGATGTACGCGAGGTCAAGGATGGAAAAGTCACAAGCGGGACACCCTTTAGAAAATTGATGGATATGGAACTGATCAATGGGTCCAATTTTATTGAGATCGGTGCCCATGATAATCTGAATTCAAAAATATATTATGACTACCTCTTATCAAACAATGTATCTATTTTTCCACTAACAGAGATCATTTCGAAGGGAATTCCAAAAATAATGAATAAGGCGCTGAAGATCGCCGGTTCAGAACATAGACCTGTTTTTGTGAGCATTGACATTGATTCAGTGGCACAGTGTTATGCACCTGGCAGCAGTGCGCCTGACAGCCAGGGATTTGACCCCCGGCAAATCAGGGAAATGGCGTTTTTGGCCGGGGCCTCAAGATCAGTAAAACTTCTGGATATTGTGGAGATCAATCCGGAATTTGATGTGGACAACAGAACCTCGAGATTGGGTGCATCTATTATTATAAGTTTCATGAATGGATTTAAAAGGAGAAGGATTACAAAATGAGTAGACCCATGCATTATGAAGAGAGACCCGATGGAGATATTAAAGCTTATACCGGCACCAAACTTCACTGCAAGAACTGGGATGCAGAAGCTGCTCTCAGGATGCTTATGAACAATCTCGACCCCCAGGTGGCAATCAATCCCGGTGAACTTATTGTGTATGGAGGTGCGGGCCGGGCGGCAAGAAACTGGACTGAATATAATAGGATTGTAAGAACACTGAAAACACTGGAAGAGGATGAAACACTTTGCATCCAATCGGGAAAACCAGTATATATCGCACCCACCCACAAAGCGGCTCCCAGGGTGGTTATCACCAATTCCAATATCGTACCCAGATGGGCCACTCCTGAGAACTTTGACCGCTACGATGAGATGGGATTGACCATGTACGGGCAGATGACAGCTGGCAGCTGGATATATATCGGCACCCAGGGAATTCTCCAGGGGACATACGAGACCCTGGCTGCAGTGGCTAAGACACATTTTAGATCAGATTCATTAAAAGGCAGATTTGTACTCACAGCAGGCATGGGAGGGATGAGCGGTGCCCAGCCCATGGCAGCCACCATGAACGAGGCCGTTATTCTTGATGTGGAGGTACGTGAGGAACGCATCCAGAGAAAAGTGGATGAAGGCTACTGCAATAAGATCACTACAGATCTGGATGAAGCATTACAGTGGATAATGGATGCCAAACAAAAAGGTGTCCCGTTATCTGTGGGACTGGTGGGAAATGCTGCGAAAGTTCATCCCGAACTGGTCAAACGCAACATTACTCCTGATGTAGTTACAGATCAGACCCCAGCCCATGACCTGTCCAGTTATGTTCCGATTGGTGATCTTGAAGAACTGGACGAGTTGAGGTTAACCAAAAGTGAAGAATATCATCGCAGAACATTGAGTTCCATTAAGAGACATGTCGAGGCCATTCTTGAGATGCAGAACCGGGGAAGCATCGTATTTGATTACGGGAATAACCTGCGTGCCCAGGCAGAACTGGCAGGAGTTGCCATAAGAGATGATGTTGGCGGGTTCAAATACAAGGGTTTTGTGCTGGAATATATCCGCCCCCTGTTCTGTGAAGGTAAGGGGCCCTTCAGGTGGGCAGCTCTCTCAGGAGATCCCCATGATATTGAAGTAATAGATGCCCGGATCCTTGAGATGTTCCCTGAAGATCAGGCTCTGGCCCGCTGGATTAAACTGGCATCTGAGACAGTCCCGACCCTGGGGTTGCCTTCAAGGGTATGCTGGCTGGGGTATGGGGACCGGGCGAAACTTGGGATCGAGATAAACAGGATGGTGGGCTCAGGTGAGATTAAAGCACCTGTTGTGATAGGTCGGGATCACCTGGACTGCGGTTCAGTGGCATCTCCCTTCAGGGAGACCGAAGATATGCTGGACGGTTCCGATGCCATAGCAGATTGGCCGCTGATTAATTTTGCCTTGAATGCCGTTAACGGTGCGAGCTGGGTGAGTTTCCACCATGGTGGTGGTGTTGGTATTGGGAATTCCCTGCATGCTGGAATGGTCATTGTAGCAGATGGGACAAATGAACGGGAACAACGGTTGAGAAAGGTGTTGACCGTGGATCCGGGTGTCGGGATTGCACGCCATGTTGATGCGGGTTATGAAATTGCTGTAAATACTGCCAGGCAAAAGTCGGTCAAGATACCTGAATAATCCCTAAATTCACAATGTAAAATTACTATGAAACCCACAGCAGACCTGATAATAACTAATGCAAACGAATTATTGACTTTATCCGGACATTCAGGTAAACCGAAAACAGGTAAGCAAATGAATGACCTGGGTCTCATTAAAGATGGCACTCTCGCAGTTTCAGAAGATACAATAATTGCCTGTGGAACTTATGATGAAGTTCTGGCTGAAGTATGGACCACCTCTGATACTATACAGGTCGATGCTACCGGCAAAGTAGTAATGCCTGGTTTTATTGATTGCCATACACATCTGGTATTCGGGGGCTCCAGGGAAGACGAATTCGAACAGCGGATAAAAGGTGCCAGCTATCTGGATATTTTAAGATCCGGGGGTGGAATACTTAATACGGTCCGCTCTACCAGGGCCGCAAGCAAAGCAGAGCTTATCGAGACATCATTGGGTCATCTGAATACAATGCTGGAATTCGGAACCACCACCACCGAAGCCAAAAGCGGGTATGGACTAACCATCGATGATGAACTGAAACAATTGCAGGTCATAAAAGAATTGAATGATCTGCACTCCGTAGATATAATACCCACATTTCTTGTCCATACTAAAGCGCCTGAATTCAAAAGCAAACAGGAATATGTAGATTTTGTGATCAACAATATGCTTCCCGAGATGCAGGGTATGGCAGAATACTGCGATATTTTCTGCGAACAGGATGTATTCGACATTGAGCAATCCAGGCAAGTGCTGACAGCTGCAAAAAACCTTGGATTTAAGCTGATGATCCATGCCGATCAACTGACAGATATGTGTGGAGCACAGCTTGCAGCCAGTTTACAGGCCACTTCTGCCAGCCACCTGGACCATATCTCCCAAAAAGGGATTGAAAAAATAGCCCACAGCGGTACTATTTCAGTACTGATCCCTGGTGCATCCTTCTTTTTACGTTCAGATACATACCCGCCGGCAACTAAAATGATATCCAGTGGAGTCGCAGTAGCACTTGCCACTGATTTTAATCCCGGGTCCTGCCCCACTGAATCCATACAGATCATCCTGACCCTGGCTTGTGTGCAAATGAAAATGTCACCGTCCCAGGCCATCTGTGCTGTCACCATAAATGCTGCCCATGCTCTGGATCGGGCAGATATTATTGGTAGTCTGGAAGTGGGAAAGCAGGCAGATATTATAATATTGGATGTGCCCAATTATAAATTTATTCCATATCATTTTGGGGTGAATAACGTTCAAACTGTGATAAAAAATGGAAAAATTATGAACTTTTTTTAATAATAGCACCAGAGATAAGAGCGGGTGTTATTATTGCAAATAAGGTGGCAAGCGGATTAGATATTCAGTACTTTTTTTGCAGTTCCACTAAAGACCATTAACTTCTCACCTTCGGACAACTGCAGCGCTTCCACCTTCTTCACTTCGTCCTCCATGGAATGATATGGTGAATCCGACCCCATCATAACCCTGTCAGCTCCCAGTTCATCCACGCACTGCTGCACCACTTCTACCTGCGGCACCCCTGTGGTCTGGATAAATATATTATCATGGGCTGCGGTCACTTCAATGAAGTCGCCGCCCCGCATGTGTGCCAGAATGAACGTAACATCAGGGAAAGTCTTTGCAAGGTCTCCGATGAGCTGATTAGGCGATGCCGGCTTGCCGTTGTCGAAAATTATGGGAATGTCAGGCCGCACGTCCGCCACCCATCCTGCGATCCTGTACACAGTCGCACTGTCAATAGCAAACTTCTGGGCTTGGGGATGCAGTTTAATTCCTGATAACCCCAGTTCTACAACACAGCGTCGGGCCTCTGCCACTGCCTGCTCCCCCTGGTTGGGGTCAAGGCGTCCAAATCCTATCAGCCTGTCAGGATTACCGGCCACATCACTATAGACCTGGTCATTACTTCTGGAAAATGAGATCCCAGGGTCCTCATCATTGAATGGGAACACCACAGCCTTGTCAATGCCTGCGGCATCCATTTTTGCAATGATATCACCTGCACTCTGGCTCATCCCGTCACCTTTATCAGGTCCGCCCAGATGGTTATGGGCATCAATTACTAAAGTCATATAAATTCCTCATTGATTGATTGCTAATTTTTAGTAGTATACAGAGGCTGTCCAACAATTACTGTCAATAGCAAATCTCTTGTTTATTTTTCGGTTTAAAGCTCCAATCCGTCTCCTTTTTCTTTGACGTATCGGAAATTATAAACGCATTTTGATATCGATATAAGTAATTTTCTTAGTATAAATCAAATCTTTTGACAGGATTTACAGGATTTACAGGATTGGATTGCATACTGTCAATCTTGTTTATCCTGTCTGAAATTTCCATTTTCTTTATTTTAAATTACTGGACAGCCCCTATAATCTATAAGATTGTGTACTCAAGTTAATCCGACCGAAGTGAGGATTTTCTTGTTTTTACTTCATCATGTCGATCTTGGACAGAATCTGTTAAGATCAAACAACTGTGCAACTCCTGCTATACTGATGCCATAGAACACCACTTTCTCTCCTGCCATCTCAAGTATCGGTTCGATGCTCCCGTTTACAACTGTAGTTCCTGTGACAAGTGCCAGATCGCACCATTTCAGCACCTCTTTGGCATTCTTGTCACCATCCAGCACGACAACACCAAATTTCTCTTTCCCAATATTCTCCTTATCCAGGTCCAGTATCTTAAGTTCGTGAGATCCGGAGCAACATCGTGCATGTACCGGTTGGAATCCTACCAGTGCTATCCTTGATATTTTGGAACCCTCAAGAAACTCAACCAGATCCTGACCACACTCCTCGGGACCGCGATCCTTGCAGTGAACACTTCCCTCTATCAGACCGAGATTTCGCATCACTGCATTCAGTGTTGAAATGAAAATTGCCCTTCTGAAGTTGTTATTGAGTTCCATATAGAGAACGTCCTGAAGTGTTCCTTCGAAGTCGCCATACATATCTGTGAATGCCTGGCCAAAGCTGCCTTTAAACTCTGCCTGCATCAACCGCTCATGCCCTTTTAGTATCGGAAAGTCCTCATTTTCCGGATTTCCTATCGCTTCTTCAGGTGTCAGGGGCTTTGCCCTGATCGTCACAGTCTCATCTAACAGGTTATGCTCTGCTACAATCTTCTCGAATCTATCCTTTATTTCTCTGTACATCCATCTCACCTCTAGCAGTGACAATCAATAGTGCACCCGGCACATTCATGTTCAGGCTGAAGATCAGCCACCTCATGGACCTCTCCACCATTCATAGTCACTATCCTATCCCCCATCTCTTCTGCCTCAGCCATATCATGTGTAACAAGCACAGTTGTAATCCCAAGCCCCTTGTGTATCTTCTTGATCTCCTGCCTGATGCAGCTGCACATTCCAGTGTCCAGACTGCTGAATGGCTCATCAAGGAGCAGCACCCGCGGCGATACGGCAAGTGAGCGTGCCAGAGCTACCCTCTGGCGCTCCCCGCCGCTCAAATTCTTAGGATAGCGGTCTCTCAGATGCTCGATCTTCATCAACCTGAGCAATTCATCCACCCTCTGTTCAATATTTTTCTTTCCGATGCCGTTCACTGTCGGTCCATATCCTATATTGGATGCAACATCTAGATGCGGAAACAGTGCAAGATTCTGGAATAGATAACCAACCCGCCGCTTATCGGTTAACATCCTGTTGACCGAAACCCCGTCAAAGAGCACGCTACCTTCATACTCCACAAGCCCGGCAATGATATTGAGCAGTGTTGACTTTCCCGCTCCGTTTTGACCTATCACGACCAGCAGCTCCTTATCAAATATCTCCATGTTCAGACCATTGAATACATAATTCCTGATATTCTTCAATTCAATATCCGGCATCATCTACCTCCATTCTTTTGTCATTTTAGTTTCGACATACTGGAAGAAACGCTCAAAGACCAGGCACATTACCGAAAGCACCATCAAGCAGACGATGATAATATCCACCCTAAGCAGACTCTCCGAGCGTATCAGCAGTGCGCCGATGCCTGTCGGGATCGCAACCATCTCAGCCGCTATCACAACCCGCCATGCCATACCGGCCTCAAGTCTAAGCCCTGTAAAGATGTTTGGCACGGCAAGCGGCAGGATAACACTGGTCAGTATCTTTCGATCTGATGCACCCAGGGTACTTGCCGCTTTGATGACATCACTATCAACACTCCTGATGCCTGTGATCGTGTTATAGAGCACAGGAAAGAAGGAACACAGGAATATCAATATGATGGGCAGCATCTCATTGATCCCTATCCAGATCATCAACAGCGGTGCCCAGCCAAGCGTTGGTATTGGATAGAGCAAACTGAAGATCGGGTTAAACGACCTGTTCATGATCTCCTTACATCCCATCACTGTCCCCATCATAATACCAGCCATAGAACCAAGCAGAAATCCTGCCAGTACCCTAAGCAGGCTGCTTGCAAGATTATTCAGCAGGACCCCATTAACTGTCAGGTGGTAGAATTCCCTCATCACAGCAGAGAATGAAGGGAAGATATATTCGGGAACAATATGCAGCCTGACAATGCTCTCCCATATCAGGATAAATATGATGATCGGGATAAGTCCATCCAGTATATTTCGCAGACTTTTTATTTTATTCCAGATAAATTGGTCATGGTAAAGAAGATTGTTTCTTTTAGAACCGTTCCCAAAGGTAGTAAAAAGTCTCATATTTTTAGTTCTCATACATCTTCCCCCAGGAATGTAGTATCCAGCATATCCTCGGCTCTCATACCCTCCTCGATATACCCAAGTTCAACCATGAAGTCGATCATCTCCTGGACAGACTCTGCGTCGATTTGGGTAGTGTAATTCAGCCGGCTCATCGATTTTTTAATTATCTCAGGTTCGGTGTCCAGTTCTTCAGCAAGGACTGCAGCCGCTTCATCCGGATCATCATTTATCCGGTCAGTTGCTCTTTGTGTCACTAAAACCAGTTTTCTTACGGTTTCGGGATCGTCTTCAATAAGTTCTTGCTTAACGATCAGGACACTGCCCTGCATATCATCCCACAGTTCATGGCTTGTGATAAGCATGTGAAAGCCGTTGGACTCGGCAGCAGTTGCATGATGCTCAGGCAAAAATGCTGCATCGATCCTGCCCGTTTCCAGGGCAATGACCTGTTTTAAGGGTTCCATACGCTGGATCCGGACATCCTTGAGATCATATTCCCTGATCATGCGGTTTAACAGGATATCCACCATGCCGCCTTCTCGCACGCATCCTATGGTTGCACCATTCAGATCAGAGATATTTGTGATACCAGGACTGGCGACCAGGCCATAGCCGTGTTTATGTGATCCTGCAACGATCACTAGCGGAACGCCCCTTGAATATGCCAGAATAGCCGGAGATAGACAGATATAAGCGACCTGGATATCACCTCTTGCAAGCGCACTGGTAAGCTGCATTCCTGTGGCATAGCTCTCGTAAGTGGTGAGATTGATCCCTTCATCTTCGTACCAGTTGTTCTCCTTTGCCACATAAGCACATGCGGCATGGTCATTGAACTCAACAGCCATGCCGATATCACTGCTTTTCTCCACACAACCTGTCGCAAGGACTGCCAGGATGAGTAAAACCAGTAAACCCATCCTCAGCAGTACGGGGCAATTACGACGCATCCCCATGCTCCAGGATCGAGTTGGTGATCAGGTCCATAAGATTGATCCCACCATTGTACCCGATGATTGCCCTCCTCTGATAGCCCACACGGTCGTAGACCGGGAATCCAATCCTCGCGAAAGCGATCTTCTCGTCGTCTCCGATATATTTTGCTTGCGAGTTTCCCATCACCAGATCGACGCCAACCGCTTTCACTGCCTCATGCAACTCGTAAAGATCGCATCCCGAGATGATCTCGATATCATGCCCTGTCTGGCTTGCGACCGCCTGTACATCCGCAACAAACTCCTTGCTCTCGGTTCCGGTCGCAACGATTGCCGGCTCCATTCCGAGTTCATGCACAAACCGTGCCATTCCGGATGCAACGTCCGGGTCTGCATGGATCGCAACCCTCTTCTGTGCGATCTTGAACTGCACATCGATCATTGCATCAATGAGCCGTCCCCTTTCCTTTCGCAGTTCATCCGGGATCGGTCTTCCCGAGAGGTGGCTTACGTTCCCAAGGAACGCATCGGTGTTGGCAACGCCGATCGGACATGAACCTGAAATCATCGGTACTTTGTGCTTGTTCGCAAGATACTTTGCAGCACCTCCGCCTGCGTGTTTGCACATAGCAATCGATCCAATCGAGTTTGCTGTGTCAGCGATCTCGGCAAGCGTTGTCCCGCCATCTGGAAACCGCGGTCTCGGCAGTATCAGCGGCGCATCAAGGGTTTCTGAGATATCGGTTAAGATGATCGCTTTTACCCGCATCGCAGCAAGCATGTTCTTGAGTTCCCTGATATCTCCCGGGTTTAAGAGCCCGACAGGGATGTTGATCTTGCTGTTAGGTCCGGTCTGCTCTGCAAGATGCGTAACAAGCGCTTTCACTGCGTTGTCGTATCCTGTGACGTGGGAACCGATATAACTCGGTGTATGCACCGGGACCAGCGTGGTAGGTAGGTCGATCTTTCGGAGGATTCCGTTGACATCATCCCCGATTGTTTCTGAGAGGCAGGTTGTGAGAACTGCGATCAGTTCAGGCTGCCTCCTTGCTACAAGCGCGTGTACTCCCTTTACAAGGTTGTCTGCTCCGCCAAAGACCGCAGCGTCCTCGCCAAGTGAACTTAATGCGATCTCTACTGGCTCCTGAAAATGTCGGTTAAACATCCTCATTGGATAGGCTGCGCAGCCCTGTGATCCGTGCACAAGCGAGATTGCGCCGTGTACGCCGAGTACCGCCTGCATCGCACCGATCGGCTGGCATATCATGCCTGGATTGATCGTGACCGATCTCTTAACTTCTGCCTTTGTTTTCGTCTTTGTCTCTGTTTTCGCTTTCGCTGTTGCCTGAGTCATGCTCTTCCCTCGATTAATTTCCATGCCGGATGGTTGATCGTCGTGTGTATGTCCTTTGCGAACTTCAGAAATCCGCTATACACGGCATACGGTCCTCTCTCGTACGAGTGACCATTGACGAATGGCACCCCGAGTTTGTATGCAAGGAACTTTTCCTTGAGTCCCGAGATGAAGAGGTCGGGCTTGTATCCGATGAGGATCTCCCGAAGTTCCACTGAATTGGGGTTGTCGATCACCAGAGCTCCATCACCGATCCGTTCGATGATCTTCTCATAGTCATCGGTGTGCCCGAACGTCGTTGCAGCACCTACTACCTCCATTCCAAGTTCCTCCATCAGCTTGATCCAGTGCCACGCACGCGGCGCACCCTGATAGATGAAGACTCGTTTTCCACGGAGTTGTTCTTTGTAATACTCAATTTCAGGCAGTATTTTTGCAACCTCACTCTCTATGACCTCCTCCGCCTTATCTCCAAGACCAAAGAATGCTGCTACATCACGAAGCGCCTTTGATGTCTGCTCAACTCCAAAGAGTGATACCGGCATGTAAGGAAGTTCATATTTCTCTTCCATCAACTGGCAGATATACGGAGTGGAACGCTGGCAGTGCATGACATTCAGCTTCGCCCTGTGTGCCATGGCAAGATCATCGATCGAAGCATTTCCTGTGAATGTGCAGAGTATTCTAAGTCCCATCGCTTCGAATAACGGAGCAATGATCCACAGGTCACCCTGGATATTATAGTCACCGATGATGTTTATGTCATACGGAGTAACTTCGTCGGGTTCTTTTGTGCCCACGATACGCTCAAAGATGACATCGTTTGCGATGTGATGTCCGAGTGACTGGCTGACACCGCGAAAGCCTTCGCAACTGAACGGGATCACAGGAACTCCAATCTCCTTTGATGCCTGTTTGCAGACATTATTTATATCGTCCCCGATAAGTCCGATCACACAGGTCGCATAGACGAATACACCGTTCACATTAGGAAAACGCTCGTATGCTTCAAGGATCGCTTTGTGCAGTTTCTGCTCTCCACCAAATATGATGTTTGCTTCCTGCATACTTGTCGAAAAGCAGTACTTCCTGTGGAATTCCGTGTTATCGGACAGGTTCTGCCTGCGTCCCCCGCCCCATGTGTAGAAAGCACAGCCAATGGGTCCGTGTACCAGATGTATGACATCTTTTACCGGACCCCCGACCACGCCCATGCATCCTGCATAGGTGCATCCGCGCTCGGTCAGGTCACCAGGCGTTGTCTGGACATTACACATCGGTACGATGCATTCACCTGACTTTTTAATGTAGGTATGTTTCTCCCGTTCAGGTATCGGTTTATCACATTCAAGTAATGTCAGCGGCATGATCTCCTCCTTGTAATATCAGGCTTATAGTTCGAATTTCGGTTAGAGTTACTGTTACTTTTACAGTGCATCATTACCCCGCTCTCCTGTCCGGACACGGACCGCATCGTTCATAGGACAGACAAATATCCTTCCATCACCGATCATTCCGGTTCGGTTGGTCTGCATGATCAACTCAACCACAGGTGAAACGGATTCATCATCCACCACAATGGTGAGCATCCTTTTCGGAAGGAACCTGATTTCTGCTCTCTTGTTATCGGGTGCGACATTGCCAAGCGGATTGATGTATAATCCTTTCTGTTTCCCGCGGCCGTAGACGAGGTTAGCAGTAAGACAGGTATATCCCGCCTCTGCCAGGGCATCCTTGGTTAGCTGTATCTTATTCATCCGGAGGACGGCTATCACTTCTCTCATAGTCCCATCTCGCCTGTACGTATGGTATATGCCTCATCTATCGGACCGATAAAGATCTTACCATCACCAAAACTTCCTGTTCGTGCACTTTCTTCGATGATCCTGACAATTTCATCGCTATCCTCATCATTGACAGCTATCATCAGCATCACCTTTGCCAGTTCATCATAAACGGTCGGTCCGATCCGTATACCCTTCTGCTTACCCCTGCCAAAAACATCGATCCTGGTAAATGCAGAGAATCCCTTAGCATCGAGGCTGTCCACCACTTCATCCACTTTTTCGGGCCGTATGATCGCTCTTATTAGCTGCATAATATCACCGATTTTAAACGACCCCGAATTCGGTCATCATGCCTTCCAGTTCATCCATTGTGATCGGCTCAGGGATCACAAATTTATCATTTTCGAGGATGTTCCTGGCCAGTGTGCGGTATTCATCTGCCTGATTGCAGGTCGGGTCGTACTCGATCACGGTCTTTTTCCGTATCTCTGCCTGCTGGACGATGTTATCTCTCGGCACAAAATGCACCAGATGGCTTCCGATGCGCTCTGAGAACGCTTCCATTAGCGCCAGTTCGTTTTCGACATTGCGGCTGTTGCAGATAATGCCTCCAAGCCTGATCTCACCTTCTTCTGCAAACTTGACGATTCCCTTGCAGATGTTGTTGGCAGCATATAGAGCCATCATCTCCCCGGATGCTACGATGTAGATCTCCTTTGCATATCCCTCACGCATCGGCATGGCAAATCCGCCGCATACCACATCACCAAGGACATCGTAGAAGACAAAGTCAAGATCTTCATCATATGCGCCCAGTGTCTCAAGCAGTTTTATCGCGGTGATAACACCTCTTCCAGCACAGCCAACGCCTGGCTCAGGTCCTCCTGCCTCTACGCATTTTATCCCGCCGAATCCGTCGTGCAGTATCTCATCGAGTTCCACGTTCTCTGCCCCGACCTCACGGAGCGTGTCAAGAACAGTTGGCTGTCTCACTCCACCCATCAGCATCCGTGTTGAGTCTG
>Ga0255452_1043_pt1 | contig 14143 bp, 9 predicted proteins | sample ANMaggQLBNCT01D9_FD_182652 | JGI IMG/M metagenome (GOLD analysis project Ga0255452, IMG submission 182652) | Sediment cell enrichment communities from methane seep in Santa Monica Basin, California, United Staets - ANME aggregate JGI... | ecosystem: Environmental > Aquatic > Marine > Cold seeps >...
TGGCCTTGTTGCCAGTGCTTACCACGATGTTCAGGCCGATCCCCATCTCCATTGTCCAGTCAGCCAGGGCCAGTCCCAGTGTACCGCTCTGGGTAATAAAGGATATGCCGCCCTTTGCAGGTAGTTTAGAGATAATGCTGGCATTCATGCCTGCATGGGCATTGACCACTCCCAGTGTGTTCGGGCCGATAAGCCTCATGCCGTATCGGTCTACAATCCCCATCAACTGTTCTTCAAGCTGCTTCCCCTCGTCACTCACTTCGCGAAACCCTGCAGTGACCATAATAATGCCTTTAATTCCTTTCTGGCCGCATTCTTCTGTTACTGCAAGTGCGTGGGATATGGGTACAACGATCACTGCCAGGTCTACAGGACCCGGTATATCCAGCACAGAAGGATAACATGTCTGCTCAAGGATGTCCGTTGCCTTCGGGTTCACAGGATATACAGGGCCGGGAAACCCATTGCTCAGCATGTTCTTCAGTATGGTATAACCCCATTTACCTGGTGTTGCCGATGCCCCGATAACGGCTATGGATTCCGGTTCGAATATCGCTTTTAACGTCAGTTGCATTTCTCCCGATATTTCATTTTTCAGCCAGACACGATACACCCTTTCTTGATAGTCAGGGGTATTTCACATCTGTAGGTTCATGTATTTATTACATTGTTTTAATAAATATTGTTTTTTTAAACAATTCATAAGGTTTATAAGATGCATAAATAATATTGCTGGTTGTATGATACGAAAGTGTCCGAAACATGGTTTTTTTAGAGGAGAAGTATGTCAATGCGGCGAGGCGGGCAGTTATGTGCTGGATGATGAGCGCACTGAACGAATGGGGCGGTTCCTTTCCGGAGCATTGCGGCATTTTCCGGATGACCTTGGGCTGGCCATGAACCAGCATGGCTGGGTAGATGTTGATGTTCTTGTGGATGTTATGATGGCAAGGTATCCATGGGCATCCCGTAACAGGTTGATGGCAATGGTGGAATCTGATAATAAGGATCGGTACCAGGTATCAGACAAGAATATCAGGGCCAGATACGGACACTCGGTTGAAATTGACCTAGATTTTCCTGAGAACGACCTGGAGTCTGTATATTACGGTGCCAGCCAGGAAGAGGCAGATATGATACAGGAAATGGGTGTCAGGCCTGTACGCCAGAGATATGTGCACCTGAGTTCCACTTACGAGAAGGCTGTGGAGGCTGCCAGTGTGCATACTGAGAATCCGGTTATCTTCAGTGTGGATGCCTTTGCTGCTATGGAAGGTGGTGTGGAAATGATGGTAGTGAACGAGTTTATCGTGCTGTCAGAGGAGATACCGCCCGAGTACTTAGAGATAGTGGAATAACTCTCTGTACAGTTTTTTCGATAATATTTATAAGCAGTAAGGCTGTTACTTTAAGGTATGGAACAGCTTGAGGCACTGCAAAAGCTCTATGAGTCAATCTCCAAAGGCCCGGAAGTGCTTCAGGGCATTGAGCCTGATAGTATTGTAGGTAAGCAGGCGCAGGATGTTGCTGAACTGGTGAGGCTCAGGCAAGCGGGCAGGGAGTGGGACATTGATGTATGCGGGCGGCTGGTTGAAAATGTAGATGATGTGGGATGCCTGCTTGAAATCGGGGATATCTGCCAGTTAACAGGTCACTGGAACGATGCAGTAAGGGGCTACGAACGTGTTTTGGAGAGATCAAATGATGAGAAAGTTGTTTCAGTAGTTTACAATAATCTGGGTCTGGTATATGGCCAAAAAGGAGAGTGGGACAAGGCAATTGAATTCTACGAAAAAAGTCTGGAAACATTTGAGAAGGTGGGCGACGTAAACAGCATGGCGCAGACCTACGGAAATCTCGGTAGTGTATATACCCAAAAAGGAGAGTGGGACAAGGCAATTGAATTCTACGAAAAAAGTCTGGAAACATTTGAGAAGGTGGGCGATGTAGACGGCATGGGAAGAACATATTCAAACATCGGTAAGCTGTATCTTGAAAACTCAGAACTACAGCAGGCAAAAGAAAACCTTGAAAAAAGCATTGAATTGATACATAATGATGCAAGGCCGGATTATCCCAATGCTTTGAACTGGCTTGCACTTTGTTACACAAAACTGGCAGAGCAGAAAAAAATAGATTCAATTAATGATGCGAAAAATAGAAAAACTCTCATAGAAAAAGCCTCTGCTTATTATAGTTGTGCTGCAGAGAAATATCGGGAAACATATCACCTGTATCTGGCAAGAATGCCGGAATCCTTATTAGTGGACTCACATATTGCCAGTGCACTTTCAATTGCTGTTCTCAATCCTGTAATAAAAGATGACAAAAAAGCTATTGAAAGGCTTGATTTTGCCATCAGTGAACTTGAAAAAGCACGTAAACATGCCGATGATGCAGTAAAGGTCAAAATCGAAGGCTCTATTCTTGGTTACAGGGCACGAAAAAATGTCCGAATGGTAAGTGTATCAGATGACCCGACACAACAAGATAAACTACTGGATGAGATAATCCAAGATATGAAAGCTGCGGCTAAGAAATTTGAGGAAATAGGTGATAAGGGGCGGGAAATGGATTGCAAGGGCTGCGCTTGTCTCTATGAGGGACTCCAACACCTTCACAATGGTCTTAAACCAGATAATCCCCAGGATTTTGTCAGGGCAAGAAAGAAGTTCAAGGAATCTGAAGAGTGTTACCTGAGCGCGCAAAGTAAACTTGGTGCTGAAATAATCGAAATCTTAAATGATGAACTCACACCTAAAATGGAAGAACTGCTGGATTATATTGATGAAAAAATTCAGAATAATAAGCCTATAACCCGAAAAGAAAGAGGCGAGCTTTTCAGTGGTATACTTGGTGTTTTAGAACAAGTATCATTTTCAGGATTGTCTAACTTGTTCCATGCTTATATTTTCGATCAGATGTTGGATTATAGTAAAGAGAAGATGGATGATGATGAAGAAAGTGCAATGGATAAATCAACTCCTTTTCAAAGAGAAAATGAACCGATTCCAGTATATGTAACAAATCCACAAAGTTTCGATTTAAAAAAATATATTTTAGAAGCGGTTATGTTATCGTTTTTTATTAATTTGATTGCTGGTATTAGTCTATTTTTTATCAATGAAGATTTTTTTAATGAATTCAAATTTCATATGTTAATTGGTCTAACTGCTTTAGTAATTCTTGTATTGTTCATCGTACATCAAATGAAAAAATCATAGATATACTTTAAACAGATTAGTCTCAATTTTTTCTACCCCGAACTCCACACCCAAAAACTGCTCCACCACCCACATATTTGTCCTGGTATGCCCGGACACCTCCCGCACAGTGAAGCTACCGCCCCGGGCAAGCCCCATGTACGGAATCAACTGGTCGGCAAGGTGAACGTCCACCGCCGCCCATGAGTCCAGTTCTGTAATTATCTCCCCGGCAGCAGCCTTGCCCACCTTCTCGGCAGGCAGCCCCCGCTTTCCCAGGGCACTGCCGCCGGCATGCCCGCACCACAGGGTTATTCCGCTGCCGGTAGATGGGGAACTGGCTGCCCATGTATCAATGGATGAACTATAGCCTGCCTTTTCCAGTGCTGCTGCTGCCGCATCTGCCTGCCGCTGCATAACGTGGGGCGGCAGGTTTGAACTGTGTGATATGCCTGAAACTGTACAGGGTTCTTTCTCCTTCCCCTTCCCCCACTCCTTCTCATTCTCCATCTCATCCTCCTTCTTCGTATCCGTCTCTTTCTCTTTATCCAGTTCCACAGCCCGCAATGCTGACGGGTGAATGATGGCAGTGACCCTTCCGCCGCCCCTGGGATAGTAACCCCGGCGTTGAAGCCTGATATTACACTTTAATCCCATAGATGCAAGTACTGGCAGCAGCACATGGGCCATATAGTCAATAGGAGGTGACCATGCCACATCAGTGCCGCCTGTGATATCCAGTGATACGCTTTCCTGTGCTGCCGAAGCAACAGGCATCAGGCACTGGAGAAGTAGTGTGATACTGCCTGCCGTACCAATATCTATGTTGTAATGACCGCCTGAGATGTCACCAGGGCTGAACGTAAGTTCAGTGGAACCGGATTTCAGTCCCGATATCCTGGCACAGGTCATGTCAGCGGCCGTCCTGATAGCACTCATGTGTTGAGCCTTCAGTCCGGGTTTCGGTCTGTTGCTGCGGATATTGCTGATCGTTACCTCAGTTCCTGTAACTGCGGACAGTGCTACAGCCGTGCGTATGATCTGGCCGCCGCCTTCGCCATAGGAGCCGTCAATCCGAATCAAGCTATACCTTCCATCTTATTTTTTGCATCATCTGCTGCCAACGTTACCGGGTCAATGATCATGGCAACCGGCGGCGCGTATGAGGTCTCCCAATCCAGCAGTTCATCCACTTCTGCACCCATACGCATGGCAAGGCCAAGAGCATCGATCCTCTCTTTCACACCCTCGCCCGACACCACCTGTGCGCCTACAAGCTTCTTTTTTGAGAACAGTAGTTTAATGAACAAGGGTTTAGCACCCGGATAATAACCGGCCCTGGTATATCCCTTTGAACTGCCGCTGATTATGTTAATGTCATGGGCTTTTGCCGTATGTGAGGTAATACCCACCGAACCTACCACCAGATGCCCTGCCACCACCACACCGGGACTTAACGTAGGTGGATAGATCGTCTCCTTACCAGCAAGGTTCTCGCCAATAACCCGTGCCATCCTCCGGGCAGCCGAACCCAGCCTGCTGATGACAGGCGAACCCGTGATGAGATCAAACACCTGGGCACACTCACCACCTGAATAAACATTATCCTGGAACTCACCATTCATGCTCACCCTCAGTCGCTCATCAGTCACAATGCCGCCTGTGGGACCAATATCACAGCCAGCTTTCCTGGCAACTCCTGTCAGGGGCCTAAGTCCGGTAGCCACGATAACAACATCAACCGGAAGTGTTTCTTCTCCGGTACTGACCGATTCTACCTTTTCCTTTCCATTTACAGAATCTACACTGGTACCTGTCATTACCCTGATACCCTGTGAAATAAGATGCTGCTCTACAAATGATGCCATATCAGGATCAAGGGTCAGTGGAAGCACCTGGGGCAGGGCCTCGATCAATGTGGTATCAATTCCTCTCCTGGCAAGGGATGCTGCAACTTCGATTCCTATCCCACCCGCACCAATGACCACCACCCTGCTGTTATCATTAATATTATCCTTGATGTCCATGCCGTCCGATAGCGTATGCAGGGTGAACACACAGCCCAGGTCAATGCCTGGAATAGGTGGAATGAAAGGTGTACTGCCAGTAGCAATCACCAGATAGTCATATTCAAAAACACCAGAATCTGATATCACTTTCTGGCTTTTGGCATCTATGTGCCTGACCTCTGTGTCCAGATGCAGGTCTATACCCATTTCAATAAAGGTATCTGGCGGCCTTACCACCAGGTCAGGGAAATCGGATATAATACCTCCCAGTACGAAGGGCATCCCGCACTGGCTGTACGCAGTGTGGGTGTCAGATGAAAATACCAGAACATCACAATGCGTATGCCGTTTTAAATAGGTGGCTACAGTCATCCCCACGGCACCTGCACCAATAATAGCTACCTTTTTTGTCATTAGTTGTAATTTATGGTTAATAGCAAATTAGGTTTATCGTGAAAAAAAACCTGAATTGAATTGAAAAGCAGAACAAATTAGAATAAAACTTGTGCTTAACGCCAATATGTGGATTGGCAGGCTTGAGAATTAGAGAATTTTGACTTCAAATTAAAGGTATTTTGTGTGAGCGGGTTGGGGGAGTGGGGGTTAGTTAGAAAAACGTTGTTCCCGCTCACAATCCTCTATTTATTCAGAATTGATATATATAGTTATCGGAAATGGCATTAGAATTGAAAAAAAATTACTTCTACCCATGCTACTTTATAAAATATTCGTATTAAAATAGATATTAATAGCCCGTGCAGAAATTTTGCCTGCGCCCATAGCACTTATGACTGTAGCAGCCCCTGTTACCACATCTCCACCGGCAAATACCCCGGTTTTCGAAGTGGCACCGTTATCATCGGCTACGATAGTACCCCATTTCGAAGTCTCAAGGCTTGAAGTGGTCTTCGGGATAAGCGGATTTGGAGAAGTCCCTACTGCTATTATCACTACATCCACATCAAGGATATGTTCAGAACCTTCCACAGGTACAGGCCTGCAACGTCCCGATTCATCGGGCTCGCATAGCTCCATATTCAGGCATTCCATCTGCCTTACCCAGTTCTTCTCATCACCAAGTATCCGTGTGGGGTTTGACAGGAGCTTAAAAATAACACCTTCCTCTTTTGCATTCTCAATCTCCTCACGCCTGGCCGGCATCTCATCATCTCCGCGGCGATACACTACAGTCACTTCTTCGGCACCAAGGCGTACAGCACACCTCGCAGCGTCCATTGCAACATTCCCTCCACCCACAACCACTACCTTGTGGCCCTTTTTAACAGGTGTATCATAATCAGGGAACTGGTATGCCTTCATCAGGTTAACCCTTGTCAGGAATTCATTTGCAGAATAAACACCACTAAGATTCTCACCATCGATGTTCATGAAGCTGGGCAACCCGGCACCGGTGCCAAGGAATACGGCATCATACTCATCCAGCAGTTCATCCACAGTCTCTACCATACCAACCACATTATTGAGCTGGATATCAACACCCAGTCTTTCTATGTATTCGACTTCCTTCTGGACAATGGATTTGGGCAGCCTGAACTCTGGTATGCCGTAGACCAGTACGCCTCCTGCCTTGTGCAGGGCCTCCATCAGTTTCACACTGTGCCCCATCTTTGCCAGTTCGGCAGCAGCGGTCAGTCCTGCCGGACCTGAACCCACTACAGCCACCTTCTTACCTGTCGATTCGGGTTTTTGTGGTTCTTCCTGCTTGTTCTCCAGTTCCCAGTCAGCAGCATAACGCTCCAGTCTGCCGATGGCAACGGGTTCTCCCTTCTTTGCCAGCACGCAGACCTCCTCGCACTGGGTCTCTTGCGGGCATACGCGACCGCAGATGGCAGGAAGTGCATTCATTGACTTCAGCTCATTAATGGCACCACCCATATCGTCATCTGCTATACACTTAATAAAAGCAGGAATATCGATCTCTACCGGGCACCCGGCCACACACAATGGTTTCTTACACTGGATGCACCTGCTGGCCTCATTTACAGCCTGTTCATGGGAATAGCCCAGGGCTACCTCATCAAAGTTGGAACGCCTCTTTTCAGGGTCCTGCCGTGGCATGTCCTGTCGTTCTAACACTGGCATCCCTCCCGTTCACATTTTTTGTAGTGTTCCATGGCAAGCTGCTCTTCATCCTGGTACATCTGCAACCTGTTCATGAGCAAGGTAAAATCGACCTCATGGGCATCGAATTCCGGCCCGTCCACGCATGCGAACTTAGTCTCGCCGCCGACCAGCACCCTGCATGAACCGCACATGCCAGTGCCATCCACCATGATACTGTTTAGACTTACTACGGTTTTCACACCGAAAGGATGGGTTACCCCGGCCACGGTGCGCATCATTATAGGGGGCCCGATGGCAACCACAAGGGAAATAGATTCACTGCCTTCTAGCAGCTCTTTTAGCACATCTGTTACAAAACCGTGGTGCCCCTTGGTGCCGTCATCGGTTGTGATATACAGTTCATCACTTGCATCCCGCATCTTTTTCTCCCACAGCAGCAGGTCTGCACTGCGGGAACCTATAATGGATATTACTTTGTTGCCGACTTCCTTGTGGGCCCGGGCAATGGGATAAACAGGGGCTACACCAACACCGCCACCCACACATACTACTGTACCTATCGGCTCTATCTCTGAAGGATTGCCGAGGGGGCCCACGAAATCAAGCAGGCTTTCTCCGGCGTTCATTTTAGATAACTGGGCTGTGGTCTTTCCCATCTCCTGGAAGATAATGGTTATTGTGCCCTTCTCGCGGTCAAAATCAGCAATGGTCAGGGGAATTCGCTCTCCTGCATCATCTATCCTCAGGATGATGAACTGGCCTGCCCGGGCTTTTCTTGCTATCCTGGGGGCAGAAATGATCATATTGTGTATTGTTGGAACTATCTGGCTTTTTTCAATTATCTCAAATGGCATATTGGTTTTCCTTCTAAATAAAATATTGAATGGGTGTTGGGTGAAGTGAGTTTATAATGTAATCGATAAAGTAAAAATTTAACGGTTTGAAATATTTTTGTGAATGCCAGGGAAAAAAGTAAAGGTGACATTTACGGGCTGCTGGGAAACATTATCATAAAACGGGCATGAATCCCCCGGCCTCCTCGCAATCTCCGGAGCCAGGGGCGGAATTAAAAATTTTCTGGATGAAAAATATAGTATTTTTTTATGTGATTTGAATAATGAAAATTATATGAAATGAAATATATCACGTCTTTTCTTGAATTGCACAGTACCCTGACAAATATCCCAGTCTGCAATAGATATGTCCAAACTGACTTGCTTGCAGGTCATAATGGAAAGTGCTCCTTCAATTAAACCTTGAGTGCTTCTGCAGAGAGGGGTTTTTAAGGATAATCCTTGGTTTTTGCACAGACCTTTTATCAAACACTTTTTAAACCGGATGTCTGCTGTATATTCTTTTTCTTTTGAGTCTTCATTTATAATTTCTATATCTATATCATATGAATTTTTGATATGTTCAATGAATTGTTTCAGAGCAGTTTGTGGATCTTTGTCTGTTCCTATTTTTTCCCCGATTTTTTCCCCTTTTCGAAAAAAATTCATATAAATCAGATCACCTGTGACTTCATCGCCATTTACTTCCCTGAGTATATCAAGCAATCCTGCAACCAGTGTCATACACCCCAGTTCAGATGTGAGTTCCGAAGTCATAATTAAACCTTTTGTAAATTTGTATATTCAGTTGATAATTCAATCCACTACATTTTTATGGTTTTCTATTTTCTTACGAAGGATCATTTATCAGTAGATGCTACCTTAACTGCTGTTCATGGAATTGATATGGATACTCTGAATATCCTGTATATGGCAGATAGTGCAGGAGTATCCTCTGGTCATATGTATTGTTATAATATTTCCGTAGCTTGGCTGAATCGCGTCAGGGTAGTCGTGACATGTATCGCAAACGATATCATGTCCTGGTAGTTTTTCCGGGATGATCGGTTCAAGACCATGGCAGACAACGCATGAAAGATTGGCTGTAGTTTCTTTGATGTGCAGATCGTGGAGATCTGTTCCATGACACGGTTCACAATAGATTCCGCCCTCTACATGCTTCGTTTCTTTTTCCGGTTGTGTGTGACAGATTTTGCAGTCTATTGATTGTTCCGGAATGGGTTCGAATTCAGGTATGATGATTTCTTCTACGTCAGTGTCATTTTGTGGTGCAAAGACATCTGTAGTTACTGTCAGGTAAACAACACCCACAATAAGTAGAATGCCTGTTAGTGCAATTATTGTAATGTAAGTTTTATCTTTCATGGCCTTAACTTATTAAAATATTTATACTATATTAATTTATACAATTTGAATAGATATTACTTTCAATCCTAATATGGTATACTCTTGTTTCGATATATAATGATTTCGTACTCAGACTTTATACAAATGTTGAATCTATGAATCCAAAAGATATATAAAATAACGAAAACAATATAAAAGAATATTTTAATATATGGAGTGTGAATTCTTCATCAAATTCTCAAAAAAATGGAAATTTCAGGCAGCTGCGATTAACAGGATACGATCCAATCCTGCAAATCCTGTCAAAAGATTTGATTGAAACTAAGAAAATTACCGATATCTATATCGAAATGTGTTTATAATTTACCATACGTTTAAAAAATTGGTTTGAAAATTTGAATTATATAATCCGGCAATTTCAGATATTTTTCCTACAAGGATAAAATAGTTGCCGCACATAAAAAATGAATAGATAAACATTATGATTCCCACTGTACCCACTGGACGTACATATACCAGTCACCCAGTCCGAGCTATGTCTTTACTTGCTGCCTGTACGTGCTTGGTTGTGCTAATTGTGATGATGTGCGGGGTGGCAGAGGCTGAGACATACGGCACGATCACTGTCACTACTTTGGATGATGAACAGTGGAGCACGGATCTGAGCAATAATGACAGTACCGTGACCGGCAATATCAATGTGGAAATCGGCGCTGTGCTGAACCTGATCAACGCAACGATACGGATGGGCAACGGATCTTCCATCAATGTCGAAACCGGCGCAACCATGAACGTGACAAGTGCTTCGACCATCACGCATGATTCCGGCTATTACAATTTCAACTACAAGAGCGGCAGCCGCGGCAATCTGAGCGCGAGCACAATCGAGTACAGTTATAGATTGCAGATCGCAACCAAAAATAACATAACTATTACGGACTGTAATATCAGCAACAATCAGAACCATGGCATCTACCTGACATCGACCTCAGGATATGTCAACATCACCAACTGCACCATCGAAAACACTGTCCTGCAACACGGCATATTCATAAAGTCCTCAAAGAACAATATCCTGCGAAATAACAGTCTGAACAACAACAATAATGATTACAGCCTGTACGTCACAGGAGACTATGATCAGGATATCGACACCACCAACACCGTAAACGGCGGGCTGGTATACTATAACTACAGCGACAGCGGCACGATTACCGGCGAAAATAACATCGGTCACGTAACGATCGCCAATTGCAGCGATCTGTGGTTCACAGGCTGCACGATACATAATGGAGATGGCGTTCGGATCGTGGGATCTTCATCGAGTGGAATTAGTGGAAGTACTATCGAGAACAACGCAAAACACGGGGTTTATTTTACCGATTCGGGCAACAACACCATAAACGATAGTCATATTCTGGATAATATTGGTAATGGCATTCTTTCAGACGGTACAAGCAATTACAGTCGCATCATCAACAACAGCATCATCAACAATGGCGCAGGCATTTATTCAACCGGAAATGGAAATAATAATATCACAGATAACAATGTATCAAAGAATAGTGGCGACGGCATCTGCATAGGCTCATACATTGTACAAATCAGCGGTAACACCTTACGAAATAATACAATACTCTCGAACAACGGCACTGGAGTTACTTTCTATTCGGATAACAATGATTTAAGCGAAAATACAATATCAGGGAACCTTGATATTGCATTACAATTCGTGGGCCTGTATTATAATAATTACATCTGGCGCAACAACACAGCAAACGGCGAGGAGGTGAACTATTATTACGATGAACATAACAAGATCCTCGACCCGAAATACCTCTCGGAATACAATGTGAGCAATGTCGGAAAGATCACGCTTATCAATTGTACCAACATCACCATACGAGACAGCGAACTTTCGAATAATATCAAATCCGGTTATGGTATATTTTTGTGGAACTCAAATAATAATAACCTGACCAACAACACCCTATCGAATAACTACAATGGCATCCTGCTGGACGAATCATCCAGCAACAACATCACTGATCTCGATACGGTAAGTCCAAGCTATGGAGCACAGTTCGAATCGAATTCGAGTTACAACAACATAACAGGGAGCACTATCGCAAGCACTATCGCCAATGGACTGCACATACTCATATCCGATCATACCACCATCACCGACACCACGATCTCGTCTGGGGATCAGTACGGACTACTCATGGACAGTGCCCATTACACAAACCTTACAAACGTCACGATTACCTCATTATCCAGTGGTATAAGCCTATCCACGTCCCACCACGTAACCATCCGGGACGGTAGCAGCATCACCGCGAGCAACACAAGCGTGTACTGCACGAATTCCAACCACACCGACATAATCTATACCACCATCACAGCAGGTACAGACGGCATCTATATGTCAGAGTCAAACTGGGGCAATCTCACGAACAATACCATCGATGCCATAGAACAGGGCATCCACCTCACCACATCAAGGGATCACAACCTCACCGCAAACACTATCACGAATTACACGAGCATCGGCGTCCTGCTTGAGGAGTACTCAACAAACACAACGATGATCGGGAACGATCTCACACGCAAAGTGGCAGAATTCGATATCAGGATCAATGACTCGAACGGCGCAACCTTCACAAACAACGAATCGACAGCAGCTAATTACATATTCTATCTAACCAATGACACCAGACTCTGCACGCTCGATACAGTCTTTGACAAAACAAAGGTCGGCTACGAGGATACATCGAATATGACACTGATGTGGCGAATCGATGTGCTCTGCTGGGACAACTACCATCAGGAGCCGATGTGGACGAATCTCACAGTGCGTTATAGGGATATCAGTGATTATAACGAGTCGCTGTGCTGGGAAGGCAAGACCCCTAATGCGAATGGCAGATTAAGTAACAATGCCTTCTATGATTACGGACCTCCCACCTCAAGCAGCAACTGGCTCCCTGTAATCGAGTACAAGCAGAACGCAAGCACAAAGACGACCTACCAGCCGATGAATTGCACGGCAGTCAACAGGTGGGATGTGCTTAACAAGATTTATGACAAGAGATACAAGAACATCACGACTGCGATCTCGGGACCAGGGGTCACTATTCTCGTGGATGCTGGTTACACCCCAAATGGCAAGTGCTACTACTGTCATGAGGATAAACTCAAGTATGCGGATGGCACGTTCAAGTTCCTGAATACGACACACTGGACAGAGTATAACGAAAGTATCTGGAACGTCACACTGGATGATCCTTACACTCCGGGGCGGTGCATCGACTGTCACAACGAGACCGACTCCCTCAAAATGCCGCACGGAAACGCAAGCGGAAAGGATCTCTTATATCAGCAAAGCCCGCAGCTATGCTACAACGGCAAAGGCAACCAGACATGCCACAATTCAACTCTGGTCAGAACGACACTGAATCAGGAGGAGGAGTTCAACAAGACGACCCACCACCCGCTAGGGGATGGGAAACTTGCGTGCAAGGCGTGCCATGACAACCATGGGTCAAAGTATCGGTATGATCTACTGAAGTATTATACGAATGGTACCAATCCCAATACCGGTTCATCGGAGATTGGATATAACTCAAGTTTTTACGCGCTCTGTCTCGTGTGTCACCTCGAGGAGAAACTCGTGGCGAAGATGTCAGGTGAGGCTGATTCGCATCTTGCAAATTACATGAATAAGACGAACTTTCGGGATAAGTATTATGGATTTGGTGCAGGGTTCAGCAGTTCAAATAAACCAAAGAATATCCACTCCCCTCAGACAGAAACAGGTACATATGACTCCGCGCACGCACAGTCTAACTGCTACTCCTGCCACAATCCACACGGCAGCAATAATCCTGCAACAACGCGCTTTACAGCAAAAGGTGATGGAAAAACCTTCAACTATACATACATTACTGATGTCGCATATCCTGATGATAACACATGGACGGTACTGGATCACGCTAACTGGAATAATACAACTGCGAACAGGGGCGGTGGACTTTATCTGACTGGGAGTGGTTGTGGTTGCCACGATGGTTGGGCGACCCTTCAGCTTGGTTATTTCGCATATCGCACCTACATCGATTACGAACCCGCAGGCGGCGCTGGCTGTCTCGAGTGCCACGACAACGGTCGTTCTGACGCGATCCGCCCGATCGTGAACCTAACCGCAATCAAACTTGCGATGCACACCAATCTGAGCGGCGCGTTCCGCACTGGAAGCGATCTTCAGGGAACTGACAGGAACTTCACAAAGTGGCTTGAAAATCGCAACTACACACCCGAACAGATCAATAATATTTCCACAGACAACGCGATCTGCTGGGCATGCCACTCCACCAACGGCACGCCGCCGTATCCTGGATTCCATCCGGATCGGACACTGAGCCCGTACAAATGCCCGAAGTGCCACGGACCAGAGGATGGTCAGCCCCCGCACACACAAGGGCTGGTTGCTGCGATCGATAACCACGGTCCGACCACCAAGGGCATAGGATCGATATTCATCCAGACCGATGTCGGGAGCAACGGATCATGCGAAGACTGCCATGCACCAAGCGTTCTGCAAGATTATCGCATCGATGATCCTGCCAACCCGGATGACGATCTC
>Ga0255452_1045_pt1 | contig 13782 bp, 10 predicted proteins | sample ANMaggQLBNCT01D9_FD_182652 | JGI IMG/M metagenome (GOLD analysis project Ga0255452, IMG submission 182652) | Sediment cell enrichment communities from methane seep in Santa Monica Basin, California, United Staets - ANME aggregate JGI... | ecosystem: Environmental > Aquatic > Marine > Cold seeps >...
TCCGTACGACTTAAAGACTCTGATATTAAAAATTATCGAGTGGTCAATTCTTGCGGTAATGATTAAATATGCCTTTATTGGTTTTCACGGATTTGTTGAATCACTAATAGACAATAATTACCTACCGCAGCTTGAAGGTATCGGTAAATCATTTGCGATTTCTACATCAATGAATTTGCAGTTTGGACCCCTCCTTGTAATTACACACAGGTTAATGGATAACTTTATAGCAGGAAAACAAAACTGGAAAAATATAGATAAAGGCTTCTATTCATTACTCTGGTTTTGGATACCAGCACATACCGTTACGTTCATTCTTCCGAAAGAATTTCAAATTGGATTAGCAGCATTGTGGTCTCTCGCTTTAGGAATAATACTCGGTTTTTATAATAGGAAAGCATCAAATTAAAAATTACAATACAAAAGGTGAAAAGTATGAAGCCAAATATACGCTGCCCGTGGCCATCAGACGATTCTTTAATGATTAAATATCACGATAAAGAATGGGGTGTCCCCCATCACAACGACAGAAAACTTTTCGAGTTTCTTATACTTGAAGGATTTCAGGCAGGGCTAAGCTGGCGAACAATCCTTCATAAGAGAGAAAACTTCCGGAAGGCGTTCGATAACTTTGATTTTTATAAAGTAGCGAAATATGATAAAAGAAAAGTTAATTCTCTTTTAAAAGATGTAGGCATAATTCGCAACAAGTTGAAGGTTGAAAGTGCAATCACAAATGCAAAAGTTTTCATTCAGGTAAGAAAAGAATTCGGAACATTTGATAAATACATCTGGGGTTTTGTGAATGGGAAACCAATTCAAAATAAATTTAAATCATTGAAAGAACTTCCTGCAAAAACAAAACTTTCCGATAGGATAAGTGACGATTTAAAAGAGAAAGGGTTTAAATTTGTTGGCTCCACAATAGTTTATGCACATATGCAGGCCACAGGAATGGTGAATGACCATATTGTGGGTTGTTACAGGCACAAGGAATTAATTAAGAGCAAATAAATTCTGCTCCGGTAAAACTTTCTCAGATGTTAGAAAGATGTCACTGCTGAAATAAGAAACACTTACTTTTTTAATATTAAGAGCGTCAAACCTTGTGGCGCTTTTTTTATATCTCTTCATTATGTAGCAGAATAACATATATTTGCACCTGCGTAACATATTTTCCGCTCAACACAATTATTTAAGCATATTTATAAAAGAAGTATGTTTTTGTCGGCAACTCACTTTTTTTGGTTAATTACGACAATCTGTAAAAAATTGCTGTCTTAAGCATAAACTCAAAAGGGAAAAAATTAAGGTATCTTTATGAAATTTAGTAAGAGCACCCTGATTAAGCTGGGCTCCGTCGTTGGGATAATAGCGCTGGGAGTAATAATAATGTTTGCTCTCAGTTCTTCCGAAAAGGAAAGCAATAAAAGAGAAGTCGAACCAGAAGTGCGCCTCGTTGAAACTCAATCTATATGTTTTGAAGATCTTGTTCTTGAAATAGAAGGCAGCGGTGTTATCGAATCCAAGAAAACTCTTAATGTCATTTCCGAAGCAACCGGGCCGGTATTATTTGCAAAGAATGATTTAAAAGACGGTACATTTGTTAATACAGGTGAACTGATACTAGAAATAGATTCGCGCGAAGTTGAAAATACTCTTTATACCATGCGCTCGGAATTCCTCAACTCGCTTGCACTGGTTCTTCCCGAATTAAAAATTGAAGACCCGAACACATACAGCAAATGGCAGAGTTACTTTTATAGTCTGGATATTCACGAGACTATTCCTGAGTTGCCCGAGATGTTCGGCTCACAGGAAAAAATAAAGCTCAGTACTAGAAACGTTTACAGCAAATACTACGCTGTAAAAAACCAGGAAATACTTTTATCGAAATATCGCATAACGGCACCATTCGCTGGCTACATTAAATCCAATGGAATTGTAGAAGGAAGTTTTGTATCGAGAAACTCTAATTTGTTTACACTCAGTGATGCTATCCATGTTGAAATATCCATCCCTTTGTTAGTTGACGAAGTTAGCTTGCTCAACTTTTCACCGCCACCGACAGTAAAAGTTTTTTCGGATAATCATGAAGGAGAAATTATTTACGGAAAGATCTACAGGAAGGAAACATTACTTAATCGGAACTCACAGACACTTAATGTTTACGTTTCATTTACAAACGGCAGGCTTAACTCCTATTTCCTGCCGGGCAACTATGTTAAAGTTAGAATAGAAGGAATGTTATTAAAAGACGTAGCAAAAATACCACGCTATGTTGTTGACAACGAGAACTATGTTTATACTGTTGAGGATGGCAAACTTGCCCGCAGGAAAATCGAACTTGTTACTATACAGGAGAATTATGCGATAATAAAAAACACCGGTTTGGAGGAGATGAAAATTATCACCACGATTTTACAAAAGCCACTCATCGGTATGCAGGTGAAATCAGCAAACGAATCAATAGAACTTAATGAAGAAGTTTCTGATGTTGATAATCAAGCTCAGAATTAAAAAGCAAACTAAGTTAAATATTTCATTCAAAGAGAAAGTTCATGACTACTAAATTCGTACAATATTTTATTAAGCACTCGGTAGTTACAAACTGGATAGTGATAATTATTTGTATTGCCGGGGTGTTTGCTCTCTCTAATATGAATAAGAGGATAAATCCAAAATTCGAACTGGAAGAAGTAAATATTGAGGTCCCTTTCCCTGGCGCATCTGCAGTAGAAGTTGAAGAAGGAATTGTTATTAAAATTGAAGAAGCTTTAAGGGGAATGGAAGGTATTGAAAAAATCAGATCAACTTCTGCAGATAACTGGGGCCATGTAAATGTTGAGATATCCGAGGGCTTTGATATGAATAAAGCCATTCAGGATGTTAAGAATGCCGTAAATTCAATAAACTCTTATCCAACCGAAGCGGAGAAACCGATCGTTACACAGGAGACTATGTGGAACCGCGCAATTATGATTAGCATTTACGGTCCAGATGATCTATTCACATTGAAAAAAATTGTTGAAGAATTTAGGGATGAACTTCTAAAAACCGGTAAGATGTCAAATATCATGTGGTGGGGAATACCTAACAGGGAATTTTCGATTGAAATATCTCCCGAAGATCTTATAAGATATAAGTTAACCGTTGGCGATATTTCCGAAGCTATTCGAAACTCAAGTCTTAACCTTTCCTCTGGCTCTGTATTAACTGATCAGGAAGAAATTCTTATCCGCACCTATGAGAAAAAATATGAAGCAGTTGATTTTGAAAACATCGAAGTTATCTCTTCAATTGACGGCAGAAAAATTCTTCTCAGGGATATTTGCAATGTAGTTGAACAATGGCCGGAAAACAGGCTTTACTCTGAATACAATGGAAAACGATCTGTTGGATTCAACGTATTTTATAATAACAGCGAGGACGTTGTTGATATAGTTCGTACCGTCGAAGATAAGATGGTTGATTTTAAAGCACGATATGCCGGGCTGGTAGAATTTAAAATGTTCATAAAGGAAACAACCGAGCTTGAAGAAAGAATTGATCTGATGACACAGAATGGATTGCTTGGATTGGCCCTGGTAATTGTGTTGCTCGGAATATTTCTAAATATAAGACTTGCTCTGTGGGTTGCCATAGGAATCCCTATTTCTTTGCTTGGAATGTTTTTTGTTTTGTGGGCGATGGATATTACAATAAACGAAATGAGTTTATTCGGAATTATTCTTGTCATTGGAATTCTGGTTGATGATGGAATAATAATTGGCGAGAGTATTTATTCTCAATGGGAAAAGTATGGCAAAAAACCTTTGCAGGCAGCTATTGACGGAACGCTTGAGGTTATTAAACCGGTTACAATTTCAGTAATAACCACAATGGTTGCATTCGTTCCCTATTTCTTTTTTTATGGAATGCTTGGAAAGCATGTTTGGCAGATTGCCGCAGTTGTGATTGTCTCTCTCGCATTCTCTCTTGTTGAAGCAATGATGATACTTCCTGCACACATAGCACACTCCAAAGCGCTGCTCACTAATGATCGTGATACAGTTCTTACAAGGATGAGAAAAAAATCAAATAAAGTTTTCCAATGGGTAGTTAACAACTTTTATAAAAACCTGCTGGCGTTTAGCTTAAAAAATCGTTGGGCAGTAGCGGCATTATTGTTTGCAATCGTGCTTGTTATTGCTGGATTGTTTATGGGGTCGCATGTCCGGGCACAGTTTTTCCCGGAAATTGAACCGCCTTATGCAAGAATTCAGGTTGAAATGCCCGCCGGAACCTCAGCATTGGTTGCAAATAAAATCCGATATAAGGTTATTAACAAAGCACAGGAGTTTGCAAGCGAATGGGAAGCACAGGGGAATACATATCCCATAACAAATTTTACTTCATGGATGAATGGTGGCACGTTGAATATTTTTATCGTGCTTCCTTCCTCTGCTGACCGCGATTATTCAATAGGTGAATTTTCTCAAGCGCTGGGCGATTACATTGGCAGTGTTCCCGAAGCTGAAGGCGTTACTATCGGTGGCTGGAATTTCGGTGGACGACCAATTTCAGTCAGATTTTCAAGTACAGATTACAATCAACTCTTCAAAGCAAAGGAACTTTTAAAAGAAGAACTAAAAAAAATCGATGGGGTAAAAGATATTCAGGACGATACTCCTCTTGGCAATAATGAGTTTATAGTTGAATTGAAACCAAAAGGAAAAGCACTTGGATTTACAGTGCGGGACTTAACAACACAGCTTAGACAGGGTTTTTACGGACAGGAAGTAATGCGCCTACAAAGGGGCAGAGATGAGTTGAAGGTCTGGGTGCGCTTTACAAAGGAGGATAGAATTTCAATCAGCCAGATAGAAAATTTGAAAGTGAGAACCCCGACAGGAGATTATGTTCCCTTTAAAGAAGTTGCATCATTCAGGATTGAAAGAGGATTAAGAAGAATAAGGCATGAAGATGGTGAAAGATCAGTAACTGTCTTTGCCGATATGGATTATACGAAAAATGACCAATCCATTGTGCTTGAAGATCTTGAGGCAAATATTATTCCTTCCGTCCTTTCACAGGTCGAGGGTGTGAGCAGAAACCTGAGCGGACAATCTGAGTATGTGGGTAAAATGATCCAATCAATTTACTTCTCAATGGCAATTGCAATGTTTATCATTTTCACGATTCTAATGTTCCTTCTAAAATCTTATATGCAGACACTTCTGATAATGGGTTTAATTCCACTTGGGATTATCGGTGCGGTAGTGGGACATTTGGTTATGGGAATTCCCGTTTCAATTCTTTCGTTTCTTGGTATTGTTGCATTGGCAGGAATAATCGTTAATGATTCAGTTGTGCTTATTCATAAATATAATTTTTTGCTTCAAACCGGAATGAGTATTCCGGAAGCTTTACTTGAAGCCGGTACCGCCAGATTCAGGCCGATTTTACTTACAACCGTAACAACCGTTGCAGGGCTTGCGCCCATAATACTTTTAAGAAGTGAACAGGGACAATTTCTCGTGCCCATGGCTGTTTCTGTGGCTGGCGGATTAATTTTTGGAACATTCATTACTTTACTTCTTCTCCCATCTGCACTCTATGTTATCAGTGATTTAAGAATCATCACTAAAAAAAATAAAAACAGAAGAGATTTAGAGCCTGCTTACCGTCAGGTAAACGCAGAGAAAATCATGGACATTAATTAATTCTCCCTGATGATTGGTAATTAGTTAAGCAATTTTTTAACCAGCCATTTGTGCAACGGCAGCATATCTTTGAATATTTTAAAAATCACATTAACGGCCTTTCCGTCATCTATCTTTTTGAAATCGTTGCCTTCGTACCAGGCGTAAATTCCTTCAAACAAAAGATAGCCCGGATAAAGAGTGTTCGGATCGTAACCCTTTGGAGTTTTCTTAAATTTTTTCCCCCCGATAGAATATCCTTTCTTTTCAAGAGATCTGATAATTTGGTGGAGCTCTTTAGCTGTCGCTGGTTTTGAAACAACATCACGATACTTTTTTAGGAGGTGAGGTGGGAACATATACATTCCAAGACCCACACCAAAAAGTTTGGGTTCAAGATGAAAATAAAAACCGCTGGCTTCCATTTTTTTCACTTTGCCGTTCCAGAAATATAACCCTGCATTTGTTTTGTACGGAGTTTTATCTTTGCTGAAACGCACATCTCTGTGTAAACGGAAAATTGATTTATCAATTTTTGGAATTGCCACAATTTCTGGATCAAGATCTTGTAGCTTATCACCCATCTCAACAATAAATTGAACACAGGGTTCCAGAAAATTAGAGTTATAAAGATTACGGTTGGCTTCAAACCATTCACGGTTATTGTTCTTTGAAAGTTTGTTAAGAAAGGCTCTGGTTTTTTTAGGGAAATCTTTTAGTGCTGTGCTCATATTGGTGGCTTTCTGTTTTTATTTTAGATAAATCATTTTTTTTGTCTGGAAAAAGTTATCAGAACGTAATTGATAGAAATATATACCCGATACCAGGTGTCCAATACTTAATTGTGGCGAAAACTCGATTTCATGTTTACCTGCTGGTTTGTATTCATTAACAAGAGTGGACACTTCATTTCCCAGAACATCAAATATTTTGAGAGTTTCCCAACTGCCTACTGGCAATTGCCAGCTGATTTTTGTACTTGGATTAAACGGATTCGGATAGTTCTGATATAAAATAAATTCATACGGCAAAAGAATTTCATCTTCTACTCCTACAAGAGCTGGATCAAGCTTTAAGATTACTCCATTTTCCCCGACAGCGTAACCATTTCTCGCATCAGTAAATTGAAGATCATAAACAACAGCGCTATCAGGAGTTTCAAACTCAACCCACGTTTCACCTCTGTTTGTCGTCAGCAGAAATTTATATCCTGAAGCTGACCAGCCCTCGTTATAAGTTCTGAAATCAATTGCAAAAGAAAGACCGAAATAGGGAAGATCTTCATTACTCCAAGTTTCTCCTGAATTAGTTGTTTTAATTTTTGCAATTGGGAATAGACCTTCGGGGTCACCGGACAAAGTGATGGCATTTAATGTATCGAAAATAAAAATATCAAAAACCTCATCAACACTAACACCCTGAGCATTCCAGTTTAAACCAGAATCTGTTGTGCGCCAAACAACTCCGGCAACATCAAATCGTCCACCGCAAGCATATCCAAACTGACGGTTGAGAAAACTAAAGTTATGTACGGGAAAACCAGAAACCATGTTTGAATCGACTTCAGCACTTGTCCAGCTATTACCTCCGTCAGAAGAGAAGCCAATGTATGAACCACCGACAAATCCGTTTAGTGAGTCGAAGAAAAAAATTGTTCTGATATTCTTTGAAGAATCAGGGAAGTTCTCTGCAATCCATTCATCGCCGCCGTTTGTTGTTTTCAAGATCACTGAATTGAAGGGAAATTCATCTTTAAGGGTTAATGCCCAGCCAATGTTCTTATCAACAAAAAAGATATCCATTATAAAAGTTTGCACAGTGCTATTCTGAACATCCCAGCTATTGCCGCCATCCGTTGTGTGTATTATTGTTCCGGCATCACCAGCTGCCCAACCCGTAAGACTATCGACGAATGATAAGTAACGAAGTGTTACAGTAACAGGAGATTGCTGAATTTTCCACGGCTGTCTTTGTGCAAATGATGGAAATTCCGAATTCAACAGGATTATGAAAAATAATATAACCCAGAATGATTTTATCATATTAAAAATATATTCAAGCTTTAATTTACTACAACAAAACTTAGGCAGAATATCTGAAATATGATATATTATTTTGAATACATTAAAGCAGCAAAGTTCTAGTTTAATGCTACATTTATTGTGTTGTCAGAATTTCCTTGAATGTAAGCTTTGTAAAAAATTTCGCACATACGCTGGACTCTTTTGCTTTCATCAAATTTAATTGCCTGTTTGATTGCATAAATGCCGCGTGAGTCTCCAATCTTGTAAAGCGAGAGTGCGGCCAGAATTCTTAGCTCTTCTGTAGGACAATTGTGAAGCATTTTCAACAAAGTGATAACACTTCTTTGACAGCAAAGCTCGCCGATCATATATGCACAGCCAGCCTGTAATCCGAGATTATCAGAATTCAGTCCTTGCTGTAGTGTCTTGAAGCAAGCTTCCATTTCCGAAGTGTTCTGATCCGCTGTTTCCTGTGGAAGAATCTGGAATGAGAATATCAGGATTAAGGAAACCGCGAAAAGTATAATTGGTCTTTTCATGGTGTACTCCTTTTATTGAAGTTTAGTTCAAAGAAATATAATCTTAAAGGCGTGTGATGTAAATCATATTATTACAGAAGGACGATAATGACTTTGAAGAGTACTTTTTTAGTGTTGGATTATTGCTGAAAGGATTTCACTAAATAATGAAATAGAAAAAGCTGGTGGATTATTCACCTACCAGCTTTACTATAATGAACAGTTCCTAAATAAATTTTTGTTAGGGCGCGTTAAACGATTTGAACACTATCTTATAAAATCATTCAGATCAAGCTTATCAGAAACCGAAAGTGATCCATCACTCGATTTAAATGTGAATGAAAGGTTATCAGTTTTTTCTCTGAGATATTTTTTCATTTTCCTGAACAGTCCACCTGGAAATATTTTATATGTATCAAACAATGCTGTCTTTATTCCGTTAAGAGTCGGGAGTTTCTCTACAAATGATATCCACTCGTTATCTGACCGTGGTAATATTGAACCGTTTCTTGAGCCGCTGAGTAATAAATAATCTGCCTCCTGAAGTTTCCTCGGCTCAAAACTGTTAATAGGAATGAGTTCAGCGGATAACCCCCTGTTAAGAAGAAATTCAGCAATCTCTTCACCGAATCTTTTCGTAGTGTTGTTTTTATCCTGAACTATTATTAATGCCTTCTTCATAATAAATTTCCTTTCTGATTTCTGAATGGAAAACTATAAAGGAAAGCAACACAATTCCATGCATATGTTATATACGGGTATTATTAGTGATGTAACCTTGATTTAAGAGGTTAATTGTAGATCGCCGAATGATATCTTATTCAAGAAAGATTCTTAACCAGTTTTATCCTATTTACTCTTCACTTACTGAACAAAGTAATAGACACTAAAAATTTTTATGTTTTCATAATCTCGGGCTTTGTTTCGTTAATCACTCTCTATAACCACTCATCAGTTAAACCGTACGTGGCACTCCGATTGAACTCTTCGTAATTGTAATTTATAAATAATAACATTAGACAGAAGGAGATAATAATGAAAACATTATCACTGGCTTTGCTAATAGGGGGTCTCTTCTTTTCTTCAAACTTTGGGCAGGAACGCACAGACGAGAAAAAATGGACTATTGATCCACAGACAGGTGACACACTATTTACTTCATCAGTCATCATCTCTCAATCAGAAGACATTACACCACGCAACAGCATGATAGTAATCAACCCACTCAAGTTCCTTGTGTTTTATAATATTTCTTACTTCCAGAAATTAAACGAAGGAGCAGCTATCGGAGTTGGTCTTCAGATGCCAACAATATCAGGTGTAAACGGATTTGGTGTAAATGCAGAAGCAAGGTTTTATCCTAAAGGAAATAATTTAAGAGGTTTCTATTTCGCCCCGAATTTTTCATACAATAACCTCACAGAAGAGGATGATAACGAAAATGTCTCAATCACATCAGCCGGAGGATTGGTTGGCTGGCAGTGGTTTCCTGGCGAACAGTTTGCTATGGGACTTGGAATAGGTGTTGATTATTACTTTTTCTCAGGTGATGATGATGAATTCGAAGATTATAATGGATTTGCACCTGCGTTGAGGTTTGATATCGGATTTGCGTGGTAGTGAATATGAGAAAAACAGTTAACGCCCAACGGGCTGAATTTCTTCCCAAGTATCAATTGACAAAATTAATACGAAGAAAACACAGTCCGATATTTTTGCATTTCAAGTAATTGTACTCTGGCGCGTTCGTCACCTTTTCTTTTTTGAACTCTTTGCTTTCTTATTGTATTCGAGAGCAAGGCTAACCCAGTACTCGAGATTTTTTTTGATTTTGTTCCATCGTGATCGACGAATACAAACCCTTTCATCGGTCTTCCTGTAAAACCCATTTCACGGCAACCCCTTTTATCTAACACAGCCTTGTAAATTTCCGGATTGATACGAGCCATTAAATCGTCATTAAGAATTCCGACACACATTTTATTATTTACCATAAATGTGAGTCCGCCCATCATCTTCTTTTCCTTAACACTCTTTTTGGTGAGAAGAAGTTCTTTCACTCTGTTCGCTAATTTTTCGTTGTATGCCATATATCTAGTTTAATTCTCTTAGGGTAAATTCCCCGCCGCTTGCGGCGAATAAAAAACAAATTCCATTTTGATACCTCGTCCGCTTGCGGCGAGGCAGTTTATTTTATTGAGTGAAGAATTGAAAACCATTTACAGACTGCGAACTCACTTATTATTACTAGCGTACAATGGTTCATATAATTGTACTTTAACCCCACCGGGCATTATGAAATTAGTTACAAGTCCGTATCCCGCATTGGAAACATCATCAATAAAATTAACGCCGTGTGATTTCAGGTCCATAACGGTTTTATTAATATCATCACAATAGAATGAAATATTATGTGTGCCTGATCGTTTACCATCTTCTGCTTCCGACGGATGACAGCCCATATCTGCTTCAGGAAGATCAAAAATAAGCCAGCCGTCGCCAAGGTCTGAGTAATTAAATTGTAATTTTTCTTTTATAAATTTCCGAAGTTCTTCAACCTCTGAAGAATAAAACATTGTGTGAACACCCTTAATCATAAAACTCACTCCTTATTATAATATAGAATATGACTGTTTGAGATTGCACGTAGTCGCACACTACTTTAAAAGAATCATTTTTCTGGTTTGAACAAAGCCCAATTCTGATTGTAAATCGGTATCCGCTATCCGAATTTGGTAAAAATAAACTCCGCTTGGAAGTTTGCTGGCATTGAACTCAATTTCATATTTACCCGGAGCGAGATCATCATTAATAATAGTTGCGACTTCATTACCGATTATATCATAAATTTTTAATGTTACCTGTAGAGACGCATCGCGATGAGTCTCTACGGCAGGAATTGAAAACCTTATCTTAGTAGAGGGATTGAACGGATTCGGGTAATTCTGTGAAAGACTAAAACTAGTTGGAATGGAGTTGTTTTTAATTTCATCTTCAACATTTACAATTAGAATATTTGCTTGAACCCAGGTTGGATCGCTTGCATCAGGATTAGATGAAGTGCCGAGTGTTGCATGGTTTGCAAAGAACGACAAGTCTTCTGCATTTTGTCCCGCACCATCATCCAGTCTCCAGTAACCGACAAGTCCGCTGTCTGTTGTTGAATAATATTCTGATGTTAGAACGGTATTCATAGTATTCTGAATTTGAGACTCCGTCCTTGCAACATTCCAGATTCTTACTTCATCAATTTTTCCATTGAATACTCTTCCCGGAAAACCTGGTGATTCACCCACAAACAAATTACTATTTACAGTGTTGCCAATTGTAAATATCATGTTAGACTGTGTAACCAATTCTCCATCAACATAAATTTTCATTAAAGTTCCGTCGTATGTTGTGGCGACATGCTGCCAGCTGTTCAACTGAACAGAATTCGCGGGAGAATTAATTTCATGCCAGCTTCCGTTTCCGATATTAAAATTAATAATTCCGTTACCTCCACATCGAATCATATAACCCGAACTATTTGAACCCTGGTCTTTTACAATCACACTTCCTGCAAAAGGCTGGCTTTTAAATTCATTTACATTTATCCACGCTTCAAGAGTGATTTTGTTTCCCATAATTTGCAACGAGCTACCGTTACCACAATCAAGACGATCATCTGTTCCGTCAAACTGGAGTGCGTAACCGTTTGTATCTGCGATTGAATTTCCGGTTGTAAAGTTCCAAACATCTCCCTCGGTCGTGTAACACTGATTTTTACAATCAATGCGCCAATAGTAAATAGTGTTGGGATTAAGCAAGCCTGTTTGATAAGAATTAGAAGTTGTGTTTGTTAAAAAGGTTGGAGGATTTGTTGTTCCAAGATAAACATCGTTTGACGCAGTGTCGTTTCCCGGAGTCCATCCGATTGCGGGATTTCTGACTAATAATGTATCTCCATTTTCCGGGGAAGGATTGGCGGCCATTCCCGGAGGAGAAAACCATTCAAATGAAGTTTCTGCGAAAGAGGATTCACCAAATTCATTCCCAATAGTCTGTACCAAAATTGTAACTGCGCTATCTCCTGGCTCATACTTTATATACGGAACAAAGTAAGCGTTGTTTGGGGTTCCACCGAGATAAGTCAGCGAGTCATCCTGGTTTCTTCGGAAGACATTGTAATAATAAGCTTCGCTTGTTGAATGATCCCATCTCAACCGTAACGTTACAAAACCGGACTCATCAACTTTATTCTCAACGAAAAGATTTGTTGGAGGATTCGGAAAATCTATTGTGCCGTTGTAGATACTCAGTCTTCCGATTTTTATTTCATACCCATTTCCAAAGCCGCCGGGAAAGAAGAGGGCAACAACAGCAATCTTTTGTCCGCTGTATGAGCTAATATCAATTGTTTTAAGATTCCATTCTTGTGTTACGGTGTTCCCGGCATCAAAATAAGTAAAGGATGACGGATCATTTTCAAGTGCAACACCGACTTGCATATTTGTTGAACCAACAGTTCCTGTTTTAAATGCGATATCAATTTTTGTATCGGAATTGATAAGACAATTTGCTTTGTAAAGTTTTATAAGATTATTGCTTGTAAGATCTCCTGAAATTTTAAGGCAGTTTCCTCCATAGTATGCATCAGTAAAATCAAATTCGGGAGTTAGTTTTGTTCCGCTACTCTGGACTATCCATCGCCAGGTTGGTAGAACATCCTGAAGTGATAGGTTGTTCCATCCGGTAGTTGACCATTCTGGATAAGATAAATTTTCTCCATTAATATAGAAGTCATTTCCCTGTCCTGTGCAAAAGTTTGTTACAAAAGGAACTTCAGTAACAGTTGTAAAAGCAGGAATATAATTCGCAAACCCTTTCCAGTTGTTTGATGTGCTTGTATTGCTCGGATCATTATTCCAGCCAACCCAGAAGATACTTGAGCGATCATAATAATTTGCAAGACTGGAAGAAGAATTATAACACCAGTCCGGTCTGTAAATTCCAAGTGAAGTAACGTGCGGAAGACCATTTGGAAATGGCACCGACCAGTTTATGCTGGCACTATATCCGGTTGCTTCAACATCAATTCCTGCAAATAATTCATACTCGCTTCTATTTAGACTCTGTGCTAATGTTCTTGAGCTGTTCAACCCCGCAGCACTCCACCAAAAGTTTAAAAACATAGTTTCAGAAACAAGCGTGTCCCCCCATTGAAAATACCAATCGTTGAGAGAGTTCAATTGATTCTGCCAGGAGATATTTCCATTCTCAGTCATTGCATCGTACCATTCAATTTCAAGATCGGAATTTTCCTGAAAATAAATCATGAAGTCTCTCATATTTGCTGCAGTCTGAGAATTTCCACCGGCAGTTTCCTGGTTAATAAACCACCCATCGAATCCATAATATTCTGCGACTTCAATTAATTTATCAGCGACTGGAAAAGTGTTTTCGCTCTTCTGAATAAAATCATTCACCCACTGGAACTGTCCCCCGTAAACAACCGGTGGAAAAAAAACATTACCCAAAACTTTAACTCCATTCCTGTGAGCGGCATCAATTAAA
>Ga0255452_1038_pt2 | contig 13667 bp, 11 predicted proteins | sample ANMaggQLBNCT01D9_FD_182652 | JGI IMG/M metagenome (GOLD analysis project Ga0255452, IMG submission 182652) | Sediment cell enrichment communities from methane seep in Santa Monica Basin, California, United Staets - ANME aggregate JGI... | ecosystem: Environmental > Aquatic > Marine > Cold seeps >...
TGCCAATGATGAAGCACTGGCAGAGTTTAACGGTACAGTAGATATGGATAAGTTCGTTGCTGCCAGACTTACAACTGTTTATCTTACAGGTTCACCTGGTGAGAATGACTATCTTTATTTCAATAACAATAAACTGTGTGATGGAGATAACTGTGATGATATTGCAAACTCAAAGCAATATTTCGATTTTAAAACCTTTGATGTGATTGACTACATTAAAGAAGATAATAATGAGGTAAAGTTCGAGCGTGGAGATGAAGATTACGTTCATCCTGTGCTGGCTGTGCTGACCTTTCACGGCCTGGAACCGGAAGAGGAAACGTCCTGTGTATATCTTGGCGCGGACATTATACCTGCGGTTTCTATCGAGGTTACGCCCGATATGCTTAACTTCGGAACGCTGGCATCCGGGCAAACAAGCAGTGAGCACACTCTCAGCATCAGCAATACGGGTGCATACACTGTGGCTGTAACAGCAGATGTGACAGATGCGGCTGACTATCTCTATGTCAGCGGGCTGCTGCTCGACTCGAGTATCTGGAATGCCTATACCACAGAGATTACAACAGGTGTAGCGGTTGATTCGGTCGCAGTACTTGCCGTCCCGGACAGTTATTCAGGTTTGGGAGCAAAGAAAGGTACACTTGTGTTCTGGGCACAGAAAGCATAGAATACTTCTATTATTAAACGAATTATGAAAAAATACCTGATAACATTTTTTACACTTTCCTTACTTAGTACCCCGGTAGCTGCGGACTGGAGTCCTGATGGTGTTGTGATGCAAACCATCGAGCATGGTACCGTTAACGGCGGTATATATATAGAGGGCGGACACGGCATGGAATACACCACCAGCTATACCCAGAACTTCACAGTACCAAATGGAACCGTGAAATGGGCACGGTTGTATGTTAGTACGAAGGATACCCCCTGGTTAAATGTTTCCTTGAATGGACATTTCCTGGGTAATTATACTGATCTTACCAGGAATCCGAAGGTGTACGCAAACTACAAGGTTAATGATCATGGCATGTACTGGGCATATTATGACAATGTGGCAGATCATATAATAAACGGCAACAATACGGCAACAGCAGATCTTAGCTCGAAAGTTGGGCTTAACACCAAGTCATGGGGCATTATGCTTATCGCAGTATATGAAGGAGGGGATAGACCAGAATTAATAGAATACTGGGTCAACCAGGGAAATCCTCTCTTACACGGCAACCACCCACCGTTTGCCTCACATCACAATACCACAAACACTTCATTTGTTGGTATTACTGATGTAAATAATGTGACCAATGCCACCTTATGGACTGCATATATATGGGGCAGTGAGGAAAGCGATCTGCAGTCCCATGATACATTATGTTTTAATTCGAATCTGGTAGCCATGGATGCATCTGATGGAGCAGGGACTGATGATCAGGGTAGTAGCTGGAGAGGTGCCTGCTTTGACCTTGAAAAATGGGATGTAGACCGCTACTTGAACATGGATAATGTATTATCATTTGATAGGGGGGAAGACAGTATTCTCTCCCCTGTGGTGGCGGTACTTGTGCTAAAGCGCACGTTAGAATCTGCCCCGACAAATCGGGTAGTACAACAGGGTGCGACAATCCTGCCTGCTATATCGCTGGTGGTAACTCCGCACACACTTGAATTCGGGAAAATTACCCGGGGAGAACAGAGTAAGGTGCAAACGCTTACTCTTAGCAATACAGGCAAAAGTACCATCACTGTAACCGCCGATATAACAGATACTGTGAATGATCTATATATAAGTGGGCTGCTGCTTGACTTTGATGATTGGGGCACCTACTCGAGATCAATTTTAACAGCTGAGGCAGTAGATGCAAGTATTATGCTTAACATACCAGATAACTACGCAGAAGTGGGATTACAGGAAGGAAAACTTACTTTCTGGATATCGGATGTTTAGGGTGTTTCCAATGTTGTGATCAGTTTGAGGCAAAAATCCAATAGTAACATATATATCAATATCGTATTATAATATCTCAATAATGTTAAGTGGTGATACAAATGTTCAAAAAAATATTAATATTTGTCATGCTTTGTTTCATATTTACACAATCCGCATCAGCCATCGGGGTTGGCGTCACACCTGGTAGCTTAAATTTTAGCGTACAGGCTGGTGGTTCTGATACTAAATCACTGTTCGTGATAAATACCGGCACCGAAGTTTCAAATTATAAGGTATATGTGGATGATGATTATGCTGACTGGTTTGACATCTCGCCTGATAATTTCAATCTAAGCGCAAATGAAAATAAAGAGGTTATATTAAAAATAAAACCGCCCATGTCTGTTAAAGGGGAGTTCGATTTTAAAGTTTATGCGGTGTCTTCTTCACCATCTTCTGATTTTAGTGTGGGCAGTGGTATCAAGGTGCCAGTTCACACCCATGTGTCAAACACAGGAATAATGGTGGGTATATTACTGCTACTATTAGTCATTGGAGCAGGTGGATTCTATTACTTTAAAAGCAAAAAAAACAATGGAAAAAATACATGATAGTAGAAAAATCAAATTGAATATATTTCTTTCATGTGTCGTAATAGCTGTGCTGGTATTATTATCTGTCCCCCCGGCAATGGCAGAATATAATTTCGACGGTTTTCCTGAAAAAGATGAACTCGAAGAGGTGGAAGAAGGTAAGGTTTATGGCAGCGTATATGTGGATGGCGGTCATGGAGTCGGCAAATCTCCCTATACCCAGTCTTTTAATGTCCCTGAAGGTACAGTAGAATGGGCACAACTGTACGTGGGTGTATGGGGCGGTAGCGAGACAAAGGAGGGCTACATAGACGTAACTTTCAATGGCGAGGAATTAGGGGAAACCCTGGAAATTAAAGGGGAAAAGGATACTAATTCCAATGTCTACTGTTCAGGTCATGGTGTCTACTGGATAGTCTACAATGTCAAAGAGTATCAAGCCACTGGCCCGGTCGATGCCGTGGTAACGACCAGTGGCACTATTGACGGCAGGGTATATGGGGTTGTTCTGGTTGCAGTAGTTAAAGAAGAGGATGAATCAGAGGTACAATACTGGATCAATGAAGGAAATGTAAACCTGCACAAATTGTCCGATATACGTGTTGCCAATGATGAAGCACTGGCAGAGTTTAACGGTACAGTAGATATGGATAAGTTCGTTGCTGCCAGACTTACAACTGTTTATCTTACAGGTTCACCTGGTGAGAATGACTATCTTTATTTCAATGACAATAAACTGTGTGATGGAGATAACTGTGATGATATTGCAAACTCAAAGCAATATTTCGATTTTAAAACTTTTGATGTGATTGACTACATTGAAGATGATAATAATGAGGTAAAGTTCGAGCGAGGAGATGAAGATTATGTGCATCCTGTACTGGCTGTGCTGAGCCTGCATACAGAAGAAGAAGGAGATTCGGACCTGACAGTTTCCAATGTTGCAGTTCCTATTCTATACACCGGGATAAGCAATACCATTTCTGCCACCATAGAAAATATAGGCGAAGATCCGGCCTATGGTTTCCAATCAGCATTTTATGCAAACAATAAAATTGTGTCCACGGCTTCCATATCATTATTAGCTGCTGATAAAAATAAAACCATTGATTTTAACTGGAAACCAGATCATGAAGGAAAATATGTACTGTGGGTATATGCAGACCACCTTGATAAAAAAGCAGAGTTGTGTGAGATAAATAACAATAACACGCCCCTGACCGTTAATGTCATTGATTTTACGCCTCCTGAAATCGAAATCGATCAGCCCGAAGATGGGGAAATTGTAGACACAGATGTCATTACAGTCAGCGGAACCATTGAGGACACAAGTAAAAATATCACAGTCTTAATAAACGGAGCGCCTGTCATTCTTTCGGGTAAGAAATGGAGTGCGCCGGTTTCACTATCTTACGGATATAATAAGATTATTGTAAATGCAGTGGATGGTGCAAATAATTCAGCAACAGAATTCGTACTTGTTAGATTACTGGTACACCCGAGTGGGGAATCGGAAAGCATACCATCGGAGGAAAGTAAAGGCATAATTGATACTGCCATGAAAGTTGCCAAGGCTCCGGTTGATAAAATTGGCAGATTATTTTTCGGACTTGGTGTACTAATTATCATTGTTTCAATAGCTGCCGTATATTGGTGGAGGAAGAGATTGAAATGAGGGGGAAGATAATTTTTTGTACATTGTTGATTATCACATTTGCATTTCCAATTGTTTCTGCCACTGAATGGGACAGTGCAACCTTTACACTCAGTCTGGAGAATCCAGTTGTCTCGAAAGGAGATTATACAATAAACGTGGTCGAATTCGATGGATACGGCATGGTTGCATTAAATATATCCTGCAATGGATTATTTATCGGGAATACGGTTCTTATTAATAACGAATCAAATTGGTTTTACATGGATAACGACAAAATTAGATTTAAGGGTATTAATGTCACTGATCAAAGGATTCTTCCAATGTGTGGCAGTGTTCATTCTCCCCAGGCTGAAATTGTGTTTGCTACTGAAAGATCTCCGGAAGAATCAGAGTCAATGGCCTTGAGCATTTCCACAGATAAGGATGAATACTTGATCGATGAGCAGGTAATCGTCACAATGCAGATCAGAAACATTGGAGGGGTAAAGGTAGATGATATTCATCTGAATGTTGATACGGATGGCCTTGTGGATCAAGTAGACCTGCCATCAGGTTTTGGTCTTAATGAAGGGACATACCGGTCTGAGGAGATTAAGCTAAGGTTTCCGGCTACTTTACATAACGGATCCTACAATATATCAGTAAATATGAGATGGACCAATGCTCACGGGACACGGGATTTCCTGACAGAATCAAACACAATCAGTATTACACAGCCTATTGAAGTATATAAAAGTACAACAAATGAAGCAAGTCAGGGACAGACTGTGTATACTTCCATAAGTGTGGAAAATATTCAATCCCGACCTGTCAGTGTCAGATTGGATGATGCCCTGCCGATATTTTTTACTTTGATCGATGGAACGGTAACAGATAACAAACAGGATTTGAATTGGAATTTTATCCTGGGACCCCATGAGAGAAAAGTGGTTTCATACCAAATGATCCCCGAACAGGTTGGAGCACACCGGGTGCCGAAACCACATGTAACCTGGAACCTCTGGGGAGAGAATACTACTAATAGTTCTGATTCGGATAATGTAATCGCTGTTTACCAGGGTGTATCTTTTTTAGAGAAGGATTTTCCAGAGCCATCCCCTACACCCGATGATGTTATTATGGGAGATAGAGAAAACTCCTCAATAATATCAATGAATGTAAACATAACACCGGCGATTTCTAACGAAGTAATCCCTGAAAATCCGGACTTTGGAAAATTAGTGCCTGGAGATACGCGAGAAAGAAGTGATATCATAATCAAGAATTACGGCTCGGGCAATATACTTATTACAGCCAGTATAGCTGAGACAGGTAATCTGTATAAGCAGGGACTGGAGATCGATGAAAATTCATTGGAATCATTTAATGTAACGATTGTTAAAAACACATCAAAAATTTCGCATATAGTATTGCATGTTCCCGAAAACTACAACGAAGTGGGAAATAAAACCGGGACACTAATGTTCTGGGCAGAAGGAGTGAATTAGTTAATGGAATTAAATATATTCAAAAGAAATATAATTTTATGCATAATATTGCTGAGCTTGCTAACGGTTACGGCAGCAGCGCAGGAACCGGAAATAAATGGATATGCAGCCGATAAGCCGCTTTCAACTTTTAGCCATGACACTATTAAAGGCGGATTGACCTACACAGTAGGAGACAGTTATTATAGCGGGAAGCTGTGGACTGGCGATACTTATACTGTGCATAATCCCGTCTCTTTACCTGAAGGCGCAGTAGTAAAGTTTGCGCGACTATATAATTACTGGACATGGAGTGCCAAAGGCTCAACCGGCAGGTATCCTGATATGAAATTGACCCTGGACGGAGATGAGCTTGACCCGGATAGACAGTATAGTGACAGAAAGGGGTGGGGAATATATGACTATCCCACTGGTACATGGTCATACGACGTGACCGACCATGTAACCAAAAGCGGTAGCTATATAGTAGTGATAGAAAACACAGGGCCGGAAGGCACTTTTTTCTGCATGAACGGTGTGGGTTTGCTTGTAGTGTATACCGATGAGCAAGGAACGCACATCGAATACTGGGTTAATGAAGGATGTGATATACTCAATTCGGGGCTGGAGGATGATGGCTCATCGACTTACACTACGGCTGACCAGACTATCACTGAGATGATGACTCCTACAATTTCACAGGGTTCGGTAAAGAAAGCCACATTATGGACCATTATCCAGTCAGGCAATTGGGATGCGAATCGGTTGTGGGTTAACGATAGGAACTGGTCAGGCATCTGTGACGGTACACCCTATCCTGACCTGGATATTGATATGCGCGACATTACCGGGCATCTGACAAATGGCAAGAATACTATACAATTCCAGGCTGTTGAAGACTATGCGGTTCCATCAGGCTCATTTCTCATAGTTGAAATAGAGCCTCCAGTCGAGGGGGCATCGACGTCAATCTCTCCGAAACAATCTGCAGAAGAGGCATCGGCATCAAAAGGCATTCCCGGATTCGAAGTAATGAGTGCAATTGCACTGATTATAATTATCTCTTTACTGAGATTCAGGAAATAGAAAAAGGGAGATCAGAACGACTGATGAACTGACGCTATTAGTGTCCTGCCAATGGTTCACAGGCAGGAAAAACAGAATCTCTCCAACATTGTGTGGGTAATAGTTTGCCTAAATCATCGGAGAAATCGAAAATCTTGACAGGATTTACAGGATAGACAGGATACTGGTTGCCATTCCATCCTGTAAATCCTGTCCATAAAGCCAAGTCGTGAGATTCCATGTTCCATGATATGTTCCTTGACAATGAAGTTACCCACACGATGTTAAAGAGAGCCGAAAAACATTGCACATGCCTCAACGCCTGTATTCATGATCATGCCTGGTCCGCTGCCATGGCGAAGCAAGAAGGGGAATATTCACAGATAAAGGTTAAGCATCAAAAGTACTTTCACTTTTTCCCGATCATCACTTCCGTAGATTTGACGACCGCATATACCTCATCACCCTTTTTAATATCCAGCTTATCCACGGCTTCCTTTGTTACCAGTGAAGTTACCACGACAGGCTCGATCAATATCCTGACCTTAGAGATCACATCCCCCTGCTCAACATCGATAACCTCCCCTGGCATCTGGTTACGAGCCGTGATCTTCAGTCCCACCCCTTCCCAGAACGTCCCATCGTCTAAAGTTTCACTGATAATGTTCTTCTGCGATTCGTACTCCTTAAGCATCTCCCTTGCATAATCAGTCAAAAACGTACCCTGGTCCTTTCCACCGCGAACACTCGTAACAATCTCCTTCCCTGAATTTTTCTCAATATTCTTCAACATAAGCCATGCATGTTTATACGAGATATTAACCTTCCTGCATGCTTTGTTCAACGAACCTTCTTCATCGATGGCGTATAAAAGTGCAGCCTTTCCTTCGCCCATCAATGTTTTCCCATCTTCGGTCAGCCACAATTTTGTCCTGGGTATCATCGTTTATCACATCATTTATGAGACTTTTTAATTTATTCTGGATAAGTGGATCATGTCAAGAAAGATTAACCGCAGAGGACGCAGAGGGTTGTTGTTTTTCTCTGCGTCACTCTGCGCTCTCTGCGGTTTTTCGAATCGTCCCAGAAAATAATAAAAAGTCTTTCATTTATTGCGTCTTAAACTACATGAACGGCTGTTGCTTTAAATGATATGGTCACACGCTTACCCAGTTCAAGTCCCAACTCCAGTGCAGATTGTTTTGTTATGAACGAATTCACCACAAAACCGCAGTCCACCTTTACCCTCAAAAGTGCACCCATCGGCTCAATTTCGATCACCTCTCCTTCAAACGCATTCCTGGCACTGCTCTTAACAGGCACCACACTAATTGTCACATTCTCAGGTCGAAGGCACGCATGGACTGTTTCACCAACCGCACACCTTGACACCGCCTCGATATCACAACTATCCAGGGCAATACTGGTAAGTCCTTCACTGTTAGAAGTGACTGTTCCTTTCAGCACATTTTCAACCCCCATAAAATGAGCGATCCTGTCATTAAGCGGTCTGTCAAACACCTCGTTTGCTGCTGCAACCTGTACTATCCTGCCATCCATCATAACTGCAATGCGATCAGCCAGTATCTGTGCTTCTGTCTGGTTGTGCGTAACATGGATAACCATCAGATCGGACATGTTGTGTATTTTTTTAAGCAATCGCCTGGTCGTATCCTGGGTTCCCGGGTCAAGAGCGCTCAGCGGCTCATCCAGCAGCAGCACATCCGGTTCAATGAGAAGTACACGCGCAAGCGCAACCCGCTGCTGTTCACCCCCCGAAAGTGTCAGCGGATATCTGTGCAGAAGGTGCGAGATGTTCAGGTTCTCAGCCATCTTCTCCACCCTGCTGCCGTCCCTGATACCTCTCATGCGCAGTCCGAACTCGATATTCTTCCTGACATCCAGGTGCGGGAAAAGGGAATAGTCCTGGTATACAAAACCAATATTGCGCTTTTCAGGCGGCAGTCCTGTGACTTTTTTCTCATTAATAAATATCTCACCGCGATCAGGTGCATGAAATCCGGCTATAAGTTAGAGCAGGAGCGTCTTCCCGGCGCCTGTGGGACCGAGTATTACGAAATATTCACCATCCTGCACCTCAAGGTCTATCCCCTTAAGCGCAAATTCCTTCCAGTTCCGGTGCAGACCTTCAATCCTTATCATATATACGCCAGCCCGCGGATATAAGCCTTACCGCTATAAATATTGTAAGAGTAACCAGTATCAGCAGAACCGCAATAGGTCTTGACGCTGACAAGCCGTACGACAGATACCTGTCATACACAAGTGTCGGACCGATCATCGGATAATATGCTATGATCACGACAGCACCGAACTCACTTATCGCCCGCGCCCAGCACATGATCGAACCTGCCATGATGTGGCGTGCAGCAAGCGGCAGTGTGACAAATAAAAACGCTTTCCACATAGGAGCACCAAGCGAACGGGCTGTGTTCTCAAGTCTGGGGTCAATATTTTGGAACCCCTCACGCACCGAGTTGGTTAAAAAAGGCGCAGATACAAAGAGCATGGCAATGACGATTCCGGCAAATGCATCCCTGAACTGGATATACAACTCGAGCGGAGCGCCAAGCAAGCCGTTTGCTCCAAAGATAGTGAGAAGTGCTATGCCAGCTACAGTATGCGGGACGACAACAGGTATATCCAGCACGCTTTCAACAAAACCTTTTGCAAAAAAATCCTTACGAGCAAGGATATATGCCGCAGGTATCCCGAGCACCAGGGATATCAAAGTTGCAACGAGCCCGGCATACATGGATAATGATATGGACTTGATAACAGACTTTTCGCAAGCCGCGTTGATAAGTGCAGGCAGGTCAGTAACTACTTGCTCTACCACCATGTTGGCAAGCGTTACAACTACAAATAACAGCAGCACCAGAGCCAGGAAAAGAAATACAAGCATAAGGGGCTCAGGTGCTTTTCGGCTTGTGAGCATGGGTCTGGTCTGCTTTTTCTTCAACATGCAGATGGTGTTATCGAATTCTTATTATATTAAATTTAACTCCACCCAGGAAATTTTACCCCACTCCCCGGGTAGAGTCGTCGGTTTAGAGTAATGCTCCCAGTTCGGCAGGTACTTTTTCTGCATCATTTGTTACTGCCGGTACGATAGGAGGCTGTCCATTGTTGATGAATACATTCTGCCCGTCAGCACTGAGCAGCAGTTTTATGAACTCGATTCCAAGCTCTGGCTGCATTGCATTGTTTGGAATAGTGATCCCATAAACGATCGGCGTGCCGATGACTATATTACCGTTTGCGGTCTTGAGCCTGACAGTACTATATTTATCTGCATATTCGACTGAGCTCAGGTCTATCTGCGCCGGGAGTTCCACAAACTTGAATCCATGCTGTACTGCAACACTTCTGTAGATGTAGAAATAATCTATCTCGCCTGTCTCAAGTGCTGATGAAAGTTCAACTTCCATGCTTCTCATCATTATCTTTTTTGTGTTAGGTTCAATATATTCAGAGGCGGGCATTACTGCTGTATATGTTCCATTTTCGAATGTCATCGTTATTGCGGTATTATCTCCCATGAGGTCGTCAAAGATGTTATCGTCAGCATAGTGGGCTTCAGATAGCTGCGTTACCATTACTGAGCGATATCCACAGGGGTCATCGTTAGGATTTGAGAAACCAAAGGTCACATCAGGTCTGCGGAGTATCTCGTACCAGTTATCCGAATTGACCTCGCTACTGTATTTGCTGTCATCGGTATAGGCTATGACTATCTGGTTCTTCGCAAACGCAATGTACCAGTCTGTATATTCCGGCATCATCATTGTGGGAATGAGGGTATAATCGGCTGATGCCAGGATATCTGATTGTTTGTCAAGCTCTGTTATCTTTTTAATGCACGCCCTGCTGCCTGCTGGTTCGCGCTGCACATCCACAATCGGATGAAGCGTTTCGAACTTTTCTTCCAGTTCTGCCATGGGTATGCTGAGACTGCCTGCGTGGAATATCTTAAGTATTGCTTCTTCGTCAGATGCGGTGGTTTGAGTGGCGGTAATATCGTGGTCGTCTACTTCATCGTCTGGTGTCGTTTCGCTGTCAACGCATCCTGTTACTGAGAATATTGCTACAAGCAGTGTGAATATCGTTAGGATTTGTAGGATATGATCTTTTGTGGTCATTGTTATGTTCCAATAAACATAATGGTTGATAAAGATTGTTATTTTAATTTTATCGTATACAAAATAAATGAGAACCAGAAGCCACCACTCCTGATGTACTATCAGTCACTTCAATCTTTTACTATCGAACTGGTACCGGACCGGGGGGGTGCATAGAGCCAGTGCATGGAGCAGGTGCAAAGAGTCGATGCATAGAGCAATGTAGAACCAGGAATCATTTGTATACCTTTCAAATTAAATGGTAATTGATCATAGTACCCGGAATTTTGAGACACAGATTACACTGATTACACAGATTAATAGTGGTTGTGAAAATCAGTGTAATATGTGAAATCAGTGTCTATATTAATCTTGCATTTTGCCATACTTTTTGAGACTCTCTTTAACATCGTGTGGATAACTTCATTTTTCAGGAACATATCATGGAATATGGAATCCCACGACCTGGCTTCATGGACAGGATTTACAGTGGAATGGCAACCATTATCCTGTCGATCCTGTAAATCCTGTCACGATTTTCGATTTCTCCGATGATCCAGGCAAACTATTACCCCCACAATGTTGGAGAGATCCCTTTTTGAAATGGATACAATCATTTATTGAATATACTTAAATATAATCCAATAGAAGTCATGAACAATATGATAGGGGATAAAACAACAAACAAAAGACCGTTTTTTAAGGAGCCGGACTTTATCTTATTTATTGTTATAATAATAGCAGCCACGGCCCTGCGCCTGTACCAGCTTGATGTACGCCCCTTCCACCATGATGAGGCTGCTGTAGGCTCATTTGCCTACAAATTATTCACAAACGGCAATTATGAATACAACCCGGTATTTCACGGTCCGTTTTTGTATTTCCTTACAGTGAGTGTATTCAACATCATAGGGGATACCGATTTTGCAGCCCGTGTGGTCCCTGCACTGACCGGCGTTGGTATGGTACTGCTGGTATATCCTTTCAGGCATTACCTCGGCCGCCCGGGCTGGCTTATCACGGCATCGTTCTTTGCATTCTCACCATCCTTCCTGTACTATTCCCGTTTCTTCCGCAACGACATATTCATCACATTCTTCACGCTGGCAGCCGTGGTGTGTGCGGTAAAATATCTTGAACAACGAAATAATCCCAACCGGCTCATATATGTAACACTGGGCTCTGCCGCACTGGCATTATCGGTCACTGCCAAAGAGAATGCATACGTTACCATTGCACTGCTGGGATTTCCTGTCGGAATGTATGTATTGTACAGGATATGGCTGCTCTATCACACCCGACACCAGCAGCATGACATCATCGCATCACTTGAGAAGCACATGTTCAGGATATTGATGGATACCGGTCTGTTCATAGTAGTCTTCCTTGCCATTTACGTGACATTCTACTCTTACTTCTTCAAGGACTTTGAAGCTGTAAAGGGTGCCACTTTCAGTGCCTTTTCCCACTGGTATGAGATGCATGAGATAGAACGTATCGGAGGCCCTCCGTATTACTATATCCCCTTGCTTTTCCTGTATGAACTTCCTGTAGCCTTGTTCGCCTTTATAGGAAGTATAGACTATATTACACGGTTCATTAAAAGCAGGGAAAATCCAATGATGGTCTTTATGGTCTACTGGCTGGCTGCCAGCCTTGCTGCCTATGCATATATAGGCGAGAAGGTACCATGGCTGATACTGCATCCACTTCTTCCGGCAGTACTGATCGCAGGTGCATACCTGGGTGAGGTCGTGCCTTCCCTGAAACAGCGGCCAAGATGGGCTGAGGCCGCCTTTGTGGTCATACTGGTACTAAGTTCAGCCTTCTTCCTGTATACCAGCTATAACCTGAACTACAAAAACTGTTCGGACCCTGCCGAACCATTGATACAGGCCAGCCAGCCGCCCCAGGAATTCCAGCACTTCATGGTCACCCTGCATGAAACTGCCGATAGGCACAAAGGCTTTTACACTGAGATAGAGGTCACGGATAATGAGATGGATACGCAGTTATTGTGGCAGATACGCCATTATAAAAATGTAAAGTGGAGGGTGAACCTGGAAAATGATCCTATACTGGATGCGCCCATCATAATTGTACATGACGAGGATGCTGATTACGTAAAGCAGGTAGTGGATGATGACTACCATCGGCTGGACAGTGCAAAGATGGCATGGTATTGGTTTAAGCCTGGTGACATCAATTACAGGTTCATTATGTACCGCCAGCTTGACAGGCCCCGGAGTGAGTATGGGGTGGTGCTTTTCTATAGATAATAATCAAAGGTAATCAATAAGGGGTGGATGTGAGAACATGAGCAAGATAGTAATAATCGGCGGCGGGCTGGCCGGGCTTGCAGCGGCTTACCGGCTTTCGGATGAACATCAGGTAACCGTGGTAGAAAAGGACGATGCACTGGGTGGTATGGCACAGAGTTACCACATTGATAAACATACTGATGGTCACGTTGATGACCACACTGATGATTATTATATTGAGAAATATTACCATCATTTTTTTTCCAGCGATACCGAACTGATGGGACTGATTGACGAACTGGGCCTGGCAGAGCGCTTGCAGTGGATCAAGGGTACCACAGGCTATTACTGGAGCGGCAGGGCATATCCCATGAACACACCCCTGGAGATATTGAAGTTCCCGCCCATGTCCATGCTGGATATATTCCGGCTGACGCTGCTGGTATTGCGTACAAAGCTTGTCAGGGATGTCAGGTCATACGATGACATCACGGCAGGTGAATGGATATTGAAGACCGCAGGCAGCGGGGTTTACAATAATTTCTTCCAGCCGCTG
>Ga0255452_1046_pt1 | contig 13572 bp, 10 predicted proteins | sample ANMaggQLBNCT01D9_FD_182652 | JGI IMG/M metagenome (GOLD analysis project Ga0255452, IMG submission 182652) | Sediment cell enrichment communities from methane seep in Santa Monica Basin, California, United Staets - ANME aggregate JGI... | ecosystem: Environmental > Aquatic > Marine > Cold seeps >...
TACATCTACCTCGGTCCGGCCAGAGAAGCCATGAAAATATTTGCGGACCTCCAGATCAAGCCACTCATTGATGAAAAAGAGATTAGCTACAGTGGAGAAATCATTCTTGGAAATATAGCAGACTCCATCAATTTCAGTGAGATCATGGAAAAACACACCGAAGACAAACGAATAGCAGATGTATTAAAGAACTTAGTCATCCTCAGAACCCTATTTTCCGATAGCAAACGCAAACTTGTCAAAACACGATTGCCTCACTCCATACTGAAAGACACTACAGACTTGAAATACCTGGAAGAAGTGTATCGATTTATGGATCACATCCATGACAATCTGGGAGACATCATGTATGATGTGTCAAAAAAAGCTGTTCAAAAATACTCTCTTAATCTCGAATACCTGATCATCGATGCAACCAGGATAAAAGTCTGGAAAGATAAACAAACAGGCATGATCCGTTTTGGATACTGCAGCAAGAATGACAGAAAAAACCTGCCTCAAATAAATCTCATTCTGGGGGTGAACAATCAGCAGATACCGTTTTTTGCAAATATGTATCCCGGCAACACTCAAGACGTTAAGATGTTCGATGATTTTATACGCCGTATCAATACCAATTATCAGGAATTAACACAAAAGGTCAAGGAGAAGTTCATGGTTTTTGACCAGGGCAATGTAAATAAGGGCAATATAAAATATTTGAGAAAACTCAAACAGCAGGGAATTTACTTTATCTCTATGGTAAAAACAAATAGTGCCACCAGATTTATCAAAAGAGTTGATAAGTCTACTATGCCTGTAATATATTCCAAAGACAAGTCAGGAAATGTGAAAACTGAGATATATGGTGAGTTGATAGAAGACAAGGTCTATGGAAAAAAATCCAAAGTGCTGGTGTGCTACAATCCAGATCTAATGGAGCAAAAGTGTGACAATCTGGGTCGGAAGGTGGATATGGTGAAGAAAATAGTGGAAGAGGGGGGCACGCTGGAAGAAGTCAATGGACTGATATCCAAATATAATCTGAAAAGAGCTTTGAAACCGGTTGAAAATGAGGGGCGGTTGGAACTTAATATCAATAATGATGACCTTGATACCAGGAAAAAGCGATATGGATTCTTTGTGTTGTTCACTGAACATCCAGAGATGTCAGCTGAAAAAATGATAGGGATCTATAAAAGCAGGGACTTGGTAGAGGGGGGATTTAGAGTTTTAAAATCGGAAATGGAAGTGAATCCGGTATTCCATAGTAAGGATATGCGTATTGAAACCCATGTGATTTTAGTTGTATTGGGATACTTCTTGCTCTCGCTTTTACGGGCAATTCTAAACGACAGGGGAGTGAAATACTCATTTAAAAAACTGAAGGAGACAATATTATCTGGAAATGCAGTGGAAGGGTTCTACGAACATGAACAACTGAAGAATAGGCTATATTTATGGAGGCCGATTAAATCGGGAAAAGAGTTAGAAGAGGTTTTCAGTGCTTTGAAGATCAAGAGGCCACAATTTGATGTGAAAGAATGTATACCTACAGATATTGAGGTTTTTTAGAAGTTGATTGGTCCGGAGGATAGCGATTATGGCAATTTTTTTGCTTGATATTTGTCAAAGATGGGTTTTAAGCAGCGCTTCAAGTGCAAAGGCTTTTCTCGCTCCGTTTACATTCATCTCACCAAGTTCATTCAGGCGCTCACAAATGGAATAAATGTAATACGGATGCCCGAATGTCAGGTCATGTATCTTCCCCAGGACCTTTGGATCACTGATGCCTGTTATCTTTTGCGCCAGATCAAAAGTTGCTTTTTTCTCAAAATATGCCACTCTTTGTACCCTGAACTGGGCAAAAAACGGGGAATCTGCTTCCCCGAACACCTTCTCAAGCATCCTTATCGCAGAACCTGCGACTACATAATGAGTTCTTGATTGGGTTTGGATTATGGAACGCAGCAGACCAATTATGTCATGTATTTGCGGAAAATTATCAATCTCATGTATTCGCTGGAACTCATCCAGCATAAGTATGATATGAATATCCTGTTCATTCGCAAACCTTTCAGGAAAAACAAATGCAAGTTCCAGTAACAAGCGCTGATTTGGTTTTGCTTTATTGAGTTCATCGAATATTGAATGAACCGTTTCTACAGCCGTATTACTGTTAGTGTCTGCTACTTTTTTAACAAGACCATTAATATCAAGATAAGGGATTACATCTACGTCGTCCAGGAACCAGCGCAAAATCTGGCCTACATACTGGACTGCAAAAAATTCAGGTGTGGTGTCCAGGCGCTCAAGGTCCATGTAAACCGGAAGGATATGTTCATCTTTTTCCCTTGAAATGTATTCCTTAAGTATCAAACTTTTACCAATTCTGCGAAGACCTAAAAAGCATATGTTTTTACCAGATCCGTCTAAGATTCTCTCGCGATTTCTGGCAAGCATGGCAAGTTCAGCTTCCCTGTCAGTAAAAGACCTTCGCTCTTGTACGGGGTAAATGCTTTTGATTATATACCGCATAGGATATATTCTATGTGGTATAGTTTAAATAATTTATTGCTTGAAATTCGAGACTTTTTATTATTTTCTGGGATGATTCGGAAAACCGCAGAGAGCGCAGAGGGACGCAGAGAAAAAAACACCAAGGCACTGCTAAACGTCTAAAATCCCGTAGATACCACCATCAATACCGCAGATACTAGAGGTATGGTAAGGTTATCGTCAAGCACGCGCCCGCGTATCTGCCAGGGTACGCCGTCGGCCAGTGTCGCACCCAGGGCGCCCAGCGCCACTGAATAAACTGGCAGCGGTGCCAGTCCGGGCGCATGGGCTGCAAGATAACCGGTAAAAAAACTTACCAGCAGCATTACCAGCAAAATTGGTACAGGTTTTATTGGCAGGCGCATCTGCCTCACATCGGCTTTTTTACCCCACATGGCACCAGCAATACCCGAAGAAAAATCACCAAGGACTGCCATGGTCAGCGCAGTTATGGCAATGGTCTTCGGGAACAGTGCAATAACAATACAGGCCGCAGTGATTGAATAAACATACCCTGCCACCCTGTGCTCCTCATATGGGCGCAGGAGGACTGCCGGATACCTGAAAGATCCGCTCAGTCTCATCCATTCTAACTGCAGTGTTACGAACACGAGCGGGACAAGCCAGAACAGGACAGTAAAACGGTCAGTGAAATAGTATACCACCAGGATGAGCATCCCTGCTAAGTGAATGGATTTACGGAGCAGCTCTTTTGAGAGAATGACAGACATAATTATGTAATATTATACAATTATTATTCAATTAGGGTGCCGGCATCCTCGAATCTGGTATAGCCTTGTATCAGGTCATGTATGGTGTCTGCGATGGTATCAATGGGAGAGCGGACCTGCTTCATGGAATCCCGGTCACGTATGGTGACAGTGCCGTCCTCCAGCGTATCGTAATCTACTGTAATGGAATACGGCGTGCCGATCTCGTCATTCCTGCGGTAACGCCTGCCGATAGTGCCCGAATCATCATAGGCCGCCATCACGCCTTTGTGCTTGAGCGCGGATTCTATCTTCCGTGCAGGCCCTATCAGTTCCTCACGGGTCAAGAGCGGCAGTACGGCAGCCTGTACCGGTGCTACTTCGCTCTTCAGTCCCAGTACGATCCTGCCTTCATCCTCGCCCTTCACCTTGTCTTTACCCTGTACTTCGTCCTCGCCCTGCACCTCGTCTTCGCCATGCACTTCCTCTTCCCTGAAAGCATGTTCCAGCACCGCATAGATTATCCTGTCGATACCGAATGAGGGTTCAATAACATGGGGCACGATGTTCTCACCGTGTATGGTCTCAGTCACCTGCTGTACCTCGTACATATCAGGAGGTATGTCCACCTGTTCCCCGTCGACCTGTATACTGATCATCTGATTGTTTTTAGAAGAATCCTCATTTTCGGCATCCATTGACTTCAATGTATCCATTACGGCCTTTGCCTTGCCCTTGAACGCAGGTCCTATCTTACCCATATCAGGTTTGACCACCACTTTTTCCACAATCCTGGGTTCATCATATTCCACATACACTGACAGGTCGGTCTTGCTTACCCTGCTGTGGGCGTTTAGGTCATAATCGGTACGGTCGGCTATACCCACGATCTCCACCCAGCCGAACCTGTCCGACAGTATCTCGGCATCCCAGCAGTCTATTGCATAATGGGCCATCTCATCCTTCATGTGCTGCCTGAAACGCAGCCGTTCAGGGGATACGCCCACCCGCAGCAGGAACTGGTGGGTCATTGCGAGTGCATATGCCAGGAACTGGTGGGCGATGATGCCCTGCTCCACGGCCTCGCCCAGGCTCATCTCGATCTGGTCCTGGCCTGATGACTGGGCCGGGTCTGAATACAGGCTTAAAGTATAATCTTTAATTTTCTCAAATCCGGGATGGCTCTTGTCCCTGGGATCTACGAAGATCTCGGCTTCTGCCTGGGTAAACTCCCGCAACCTGATGACGCCCTGTCGCGGTGATATCTCATTGCGGTATGCTTTTCCTATCTGGGTAACCCCAAAGGGCAGTTTTTCCCTGTAAAAGCGCAGCAGCCTGGGGAAATCCACGAACATGCCCTGTGCGGTTTCGGGACGCAGGTAACCGACACGCTTGGAGCCGGGACCGATGGATGTACTGAACATGAGGTTGAACTCGTACACGCCGCCCAGTTCGCCACCGCAGTCAGGACATTTGATATTGTTCTCCTTGATAATAACTAAAAGTTCATCCGGGGTTAGCGTGTCAGGATTGCTGGCAACATCTTCGACCAGGTGGTCTGCCCTGAAGGATTCGTGGCACTTCACACATTCGGTCAATGGGTCTGAGAACCCGCCAACGTGTCCCGAAGCCACGAACACGTCCTCTATACCGATGGTAGGCACCTCAATCTCATAGTAACCTTCGTTAATGACGTAAATATCGCGCCAGATGTTCTCTATCCTGCGCTTAAGCATGGCGCCCAGGGGTCCGTAGTCATAGAACCCGGCTGTTCCGCCGTAAATTTCGAACGAGTTCCAGAGGAAGCCGCGCCTCTTGGCCAGTTCGATAACACTGTCATATATATCCATATTTTATCACTTGCTTGCTATCACATGCTTATTTTAGGTTTGCTTTGTAATGTCGGGAGGTTAAATATTATTTACCCTGACTGCTCCCAATCATCTGTCAGGAGTTCATCAATATGTATGTTTTTCCCGGTCCTGACTATATACAGCCTGGTCCACCAGATCACTATTAACGGCTGGATGGTCACCAGTATCAATACCTGGCTGCCCAGTGACCAGATCATGTTCAACCCGTCACTGCCAATAAGGGCAATTACCTCACCCGCAAAAAAGAAAATAACTGCCACCGCAGTGGAAACTGCGAAGATGACCAGCCACAGGGCAAATACACTAAGCTTGTTATCCATAAAGAACCCATATCCCCTTATGATCCCATCCATGGCCCCGGTTCTTTCTATCACTATGGAATACAGCACGATTGCAAGCACCACATTCAGGATCAGCAGGTATATGACCCATATGACTATGCCCATGAGCAGTAGCAGTATGCCGGATGTGAACTGGGTGGATTCCACAACCTCCATGTAATTCCTGGTCAAAATGGCACCTGGCACCACAAAAATGATCCCTGCGATCATCATCAGCATTATCAGGAAATTAGCTAAAAAGATATTGATAAAATTGCTGCTGCCTGCATTGAACATATCTGTAATAGAGGTATCACCCCTTGAAGTTGCGTTCTGGCTCATACCAACCGCACCTGCAAAGAAATATGCATCGAACAGTAATAGTATAAGGATGACCAAAAAGGCTATGATTATTGCGCCTGTGAGATTCTCCATAATAGAAACCGACATCAGGTCAATTAATTCATCCTCTGTCATGGAAGCCATACCTGAGAGGTTCTGGCCGAAAAATAACAACATTGCTACTATGGCAGCAAAGAACATGACAGTGAACTGTACCACATAGTTGATGAGCAGTGGGATACAGATGTTAAGGTTGCGGGTCCAGGAATGGAATCCCTTGGTTATGATATTCTCCAGGTTCTCGCTCATGCATACTAATATATGATTTCACTATAAAAAATATGCGAATTCCATGGGCCTTGGGATAAAATGTATATGAATTCCGTACGATGGGACAAAATATATACTAATTCAGAAGTGTACCAAAGTTAATTCTCTCTTTTATCTGCTATGAAATCCTCTGTGTACTGGTATGCCACATCATCAGTATATTGTTCAGGCGGATGCTTCATGAAAAAGGATGAAGGAGATAAAAGTGCACCACCAATGCCCCTTTCGAGCGCCAGCTTGCAGCACCTGATGGCATCAATGGATACTCCTGCCGAATTGGGGGAGTCCTCAACAGACAACCGCAGTTCCAGGTCCATGGGAACATCGCCGAAAAGCCTGCCCTCCATCCTGATAAAACAAACCTTGTTATCCTTCTGCCAGGGAACATAATCACTTGGCCCGATATGAATGTTGTCAGGATCAAGTCTTTCACCAAGTACTGATTGGACTGCTTCTGTTTTTGATGTCTTCTTAGAAGCAAGCCTGTTCCTGTTGAGCATATTAAGAAAGTCAGTATTGCCGCCTGTATTCAACTGGTAGGTTCTATCCAGTTTGACTCCCCTCTTTTCGAACAGGTCCACCAGTGTCCTGTGTGTGATGGTGGCACCGATCTGGGCCTTTATGTCATCCCCGATTATTGGGATACCCTTTTCTTCAAACTTTGCCGCCCAAACAGGGTCACTGGCAATAAAGACAGGAATATTATTAATTAAACCCACACCAGCTTCCAGGGCACATTCGGCATAGAATTTTGAAGCATCTTCTGAGCCAACCGGGCAGTAGTTCAGGAGCATCTCAGCACCGGATTCCTGTAATATCCTTACTACGTCTTCCTTTGATGGTTCCTTCTCACCGGACAATATAAATGTACGATCTTCGTCATAATCCGCCATATGGGAAGAATAGCCGTCAAGTGCCTTTCCCATACTTACCCTGACACCTGTTTTTGGGATTTCACTGCAAAATGTTGTTGTACAGTTCGGCAATGTAAAAATGGCTTTGGAAACATCCACACCCACTTTACGTTTGTCAATATCGAAAGCAGCAACTACTTCGATATTATAAGGTTTATAACCGCCGATATCCCAGTGCATCAATCCATTTGAATCATTGCTGTCCCTGTTTTTATAGTACTCAAGGCCCTGTATCAATGAACTTGCACAATTACCGACCCCTACAATCCCGATTTTAATATTTCCCATCCGTATTTTCCACCATTTTTTCCTTTCTTCAAAGGGAAGATATATCCAGCCTAATAGAATTATAAACTTTTCTTAATAATTCATATATACATAAAGTTTACCTGACATGGTTATTTAAGCACAAAGAGATAAAACAATTGCCCCTGTACTATATTAATTGATTGTATTCCATTATCTGCCATTAAGATTAAATTTGCGGTTTTCTGCTGTAATTGTGCAGTCCCGAATGTTTTCAACTGTAATAATGTATGATTTACATATCATATATCCATGACCTTACCGCTCATGTTATATGTCCTCATACCTGCAGGCAAGCTGTCACAAAATTCGTCACTTTGCAATACTTCAAGGAATATCTTGCCCATCTCACTTTCAATGAACTTTTCCTGTACGACAAAATCATATTCCTCATCAGCAATATAGATGAATTTCAATCCGTTCAATTCAGCTGCCGACCTGATCCCTACACCCACATCAGCTCTTCCCAAACGAACGGACGCCGCAACTGCACTGTGCGTTCTGGCCTCTGTATCATATCCTTTGAGCGCAGCACACAGTTCATCAAATCCTGTTTTTCTCTTTTTGGCCACTTCCTTTAGTTTCACATCCGTGAACACCCTTGTGCCCGAACCCCGCGTACGGTTTATCATCCTGCGGCCCACAATGTCTTCAAATCCCACAATGTCACTGCCAGGTTCTACAATAAGTCCCTGGTCCCGCAGGTAACCTTTGACAAGCACGGCATTATCCAGTCCAAAGGTCTTGAGGAACGAGAGGTTGTACTTCCCTGTTTCGTCCATTAGATGCACTCCGCCCATGTCAGCGATCCCATCCCTTACCGCTATCATTCCTCCTGTACTGCCGGTATTTATCATTCTCACACTAAAGGGCAAAAGGCGCATCAGTGCCTCAAAACCCAGGCAATGGCTGCCTATGAAAAGCACGTCAGGGGATTTTACATCCCCCATCAGGGTGACCACCACTTCATCACCTGCATCAAGCATCTCTACCCTGGGGTCTATCTCAATGAAACCATCTGCATCTGCCAGTGTTGTTATGGCACCTGACCCCTTATCTACCGGATATGCCTGGCCTCTTACAAGACCCACTGTTAGTAACTGCCGCCGCCCTGGTGAATGATAATCCACAGCCATTTGTGCCCTTACCGTGGACCTTGAACTGGATAACCCCAGGGTATGCCTGATAAGAGGTGCAGTAAATTCATTGAAAATTGTGAGTGCGGATGTGGGATAACCTGGCAGCCCGAATACTGGTGTGTCATCGACTATGCCGACTATTACAGGTTTTCCTGGCTTGATATCGATACCATGGATCAGTTCCTTACCGCGCTCACCGATGATACGGTACATCATATCACCTGCACCTGCCGAAGTGCTGCCCGATGTTATTACGAGCTGGCATTCATCCACGGCACGGCCCAGTATCTCTTCCATATAGGGACGGTTGTCCCTGACAATACCATAGTACTTGACCTTGGCACCACATTCCCTGGCTGCTGCACCAATTGAATATGAATTGATATCATAGACCATGCCCGGCCCCAGTTTGCTGCCTGGGGGGACAAGTTCCGAGCCTGTTGATATTATTCCTACGACCAGGTTCCTGGCCTTTATATGCTGCACCCCTACAGCAGACAGCACGCCGATCTCCCTTGGTGTCAACCTGGTACCTGCCTGCAGCACCCTTTCTCCCACCATGATATCAGAGCCTGCATGGATAACATTCTCATTAACAGAGACCGGGCGCATAATATGGACGCTGCTGCCTTCAGTCCGGGTGTATTCTACCATCGTAACCGCATCGGCACCTGCCGGCATCATGGCACCGGTGGAGATCTCCACTGCCGTACCTTTGCCTACGATAACATCAGGAACAGTGCCTGTATCGACACTGCCGGCAAGTTTTAGTGTTACCGGCTTGTCCTCTCTTGCCTGGTATGTATCTTTTGCACGTACAGCATATCCATCCATAGAGGCACGGTCAAAACCCGGGACATCCACCTCTGCAGTAATATCCTCAGCCAGCACTCTACCCAGGGCTTCTTCCAATCCCAGTTCCAGTATCCCGGGCTCAAGGTGTATCTGGTTGATCACCTGCCTGGCATGCTGTGATGATATCAGTTCCCTGAACTCTTTTCTTTCCATTATAAAACCTGAAGTAGTTACAGCATCAGGAAATATAAGTTTGGTGATATGATCGGATGATGATCTGGTACTTAGAAATAACTGAAGGTTGCGTTCTTATCGCAATTTCCTTGACGTATAGGAAATTATAAACGCATTTCGATATCGATATAGGCAATTTTCTTAGTTTCAATAAAATCTTTTGACAGGATTTACAGGATATACAGGATTGGATCGTATCCTGTCAATCCTGTTTATCCTGTCTGATATTTCCATTTTCTTGAATATCCGGAAAATTCAAACCTATCCCGAAATACAGGAAATAGTCCAGAATAAACCGATTTTTTTAAATCAACAAGAACTATGACTAATAGCGCTTGCCGGACATGAGTCCACGCACAGGCAGCATTCAGTGCATTCTTCGATATTGGGCGCCGTGGCTTTGTCGTCAACCAGTTCAAATACTTCTACCGGACATACGTCCACACATTCGCCAGCACCTACACATTTGTCATTATCTATCTCGAGCGTAATACCATTAGCTTCATACTTTTTTACAACCATTCTTAACCTCCATTAATGTACTGATAAATCCCCTTTGAAGGATTATCTCCTATTAAAACAATATTCAACTACTTCTTAATATGTTTTTCTTGCTGGTGAATGTGTGGATGCAATGATGGTGTACTTTGATGCACCTTGCCGGACATAGTGATGGTGTGTTCTGATGCACCTTACCGGACATAGTAATGGTGTGTTCTGATGCACCTTACCGGACATAGTAATGGTGTGTTCTGATGCACCTTACCGGACATAGTGATGGTGCCCCTACAATTCCGATTGTTATTTCTGCTTTCTAAGAGCCCTCATTGTTTCCTTGTGAAGGGAAGCGATAAGATCACCCATCATGGCAAAGATGAACATCTGTATCCCGCTTATTATGATAAGTGTGGTCAACACCGCCAGCAAAACGTGTGTGGTCCCGGCCATCCACTCGTTCACAACATATGCACCGATGACCAGACCGATAAGGACGGTCACACCTCCTATCACACTGAAATAAAATAATGGATTGTTTATTTTTGCCATTTTGAATATCGTCCTCCCTATACTGAACCCGTCCGTTAAAGGATTCAGCTTGGTGGCCGCCCCTCCGGGCCTGGCCAGGTAAGTAATGGGTACCACCTTAATATCCACCTCTTGCCTGACACATTCCACTGTGATCTCGGTCTCTATCTCAAACCCGGTCTGGTTCAGTACCATATTTGAGATTGTCTCCCTTGTGAAACCCCTGTATCCGGATAATATATCACTGAGCCATTCCCCGTAAGCGAATCCGAAGAGTTTGTTGAGTATCTTGTTCCCTGTCTTGTTCAATCTGGTGAAGGCACCTTTACCAGGGTTTGCGAACCTGTCACCGATAACATGTCCTGCCCCTTCTGCAAGTGCATCCATGATTAGGTTAACCTCACTAGGCAGGTATGTACCATCCCCGTCTATCATGATCACATACGGGCTGTCGATAATGTCAAAGGCCTGCATAACAGCCTGTCCTTTCCCCTTACCTGTCTGCATTACGACATTGGCACCCTTCTCCCTGGCAATATCTGCCGTGCCGTCCTTGCTGTTGCCATCCAGTACAAGGATATTGGAAAATCCCAGTGACGTGAATTCATCGACCAGACTGCCTATGGTATGGGATTCATTCATTGTGGGGATGAAGATGCAAACCTCATCTGGTTGGATGCTCTGTACCTCATCCGGCTGAATACTCTTCATATCTGTCGTTCGCTTCATTATTTTCCAACTACCCGCCACTACATCAATATTTATTAATATTAAATGTATTCAATCTTTTGATAATAATACCGCAGCTGCTATCACCAATAGCACGTAAACGGTTCCAGGGAAGGGTATATCAGTGGGAACCGGGATTGTGGACTCGTTCTCCTCCGGCTCTTCTGACAGGTTGTTTTGCGGTGGCAAAACAATATCTATAATGTAAGTTATTTCTGCTCCCTTTGCATCGGCACCTTCATCAGTTGCACTTACATTGTCAGTCATACCTTCATCAGTTACACTTACATTATCAGTCGCACCTTCAACAGTTACACTTCCATTGTCAGTCGCACCTTCACTCTCAGTCGCATCAATACTCTCATTTATTGCACCGAACCTACCAGAAAGATCAGATGTCCTGATGCTTACATTATCAATACCTTTGGTCGATATGATCTGCGTACCTTCAGGGAAATTAACTGACAGCAGCGACCCGGGTTCTCCAAGGAACCATATGGTACTGCCATTTTTCAGCATTCCCCCTGGAAATGAGTATGTTACCCTGTAAGTGTTTGTCAATTCTGTCATGCTCTTGATCGGACCCAGTGCATTATTGGAAAGTGAAGCATCGATATCCAGTACCTCGATACCAAGTGATGAATTGTTTATCCTGACATCCATTTCACCTTCAATGGCATCCCTGAACCTTTCCCTCATCCGCTTGTCTGCCTTCATCATTTCCCATGTACTGACAAAGTCGTCCTTATTTCCCTGCCTGTTATCGATATCGTATTTGAATACATAGGAATCCATATCAGACAGCTTTTCGGTGTACTGCCATTCCATGCCGTCCAAATGGATAGTGATCTGGTTGCTCCAGTTACATTCAGCACTGGCACTCCCGGTAACCAGGGCTGCAAATATTGTTATTCCAAATAGTCCTGCAATTCTTCTAAGACGTACCATGATCACCTGGTTATTACCGTACAGCCGTCCTCTTCGACCATTAAGGTATGTTCTGCCTGGGAGACCAGTTTCCCAGTTTCCTCTTTCAGTACCGGATAAGATGAAATGTTCCCGTTCTTTTCAAGCTGCAGCATTGCAAAGTCCAGGTGCTTTGAATTGAGCCACCGTTTTGCGAAGGGCAGTGTTTTGAATGTTTCGATCTCTTTTAAGATGGCCCTGGCAGCGGGAGCCCGGATGGGCTTGTTGCCAACCTTATTATATATCTCGGCACCTGCACCCTCACTCACATATCCCCTGCCGTCGGTAGCAAAAGGTTCTATGGCCACCACCTGCCCCACTTCAAGGATAACACCAGAATCAACAGGGATATTGGGTATGGTAGGCGGCACATGCTGCATATACTGGGCCAGACCGTGGCCTGTCAGGTTAGCTACAGGCTTATACCCAAAACCTGTAATGGTATCATTGATGATCACTCCCAGTTCGGCTGTGTTAATTCCTGCATGTACGGCCTGGATGGCAGCTTCAAGGGCTGCTTCGGCTGCATCCACCAGTTCAGGGTGCCCTGATAAGTCCACTGTGATGGCTGTATCGGCAATGTATCCGTCAATATGAACACCGATATCCAGTTTGACCATATCCTCGCCGAACACATCAGTATCTTCCTTTGTGGGTGTGGCATGGGCAGCCTCCTCGTTGCAGGATATGTTTATTGGAAAAGCCGGCTCACCCCCTTCTTTACGGATCATGTTCTCGCCGAAGTTTGCCACATCAAGCAGGGACGCACCCACCTGAACCTGTTTTGCGGTCTCTTTCCTGACCCTGGCAAGTATCTTACCGGCAGTTGTGTATTTCGTGACAATTTCCTTGATTTCCTTGACCAACTCGTTTTCATCCATTACTAACACCATCCGTGATCATTCATAACTGTAGATTCTTATCAAGTATAGTTAAATTCTTGCATCCGCCATCAGTGACCACTACCATATCCTCCACACGCACGCCTCCCACGTCCTTATAATACAGTCCGGGTTCCACTGTCATCACATTCCCCACCTCCAGTTCAACATCCTGCAAACCCAGGCCCGGTTTCTCATGCACTTCAAGCCCCACGCCGTGACCTGTGGAATGGATAAAACCTTCATCATCCCCAACCTTAAAACCCGCATCGTCCAGTGTATCGCATACCGCCTGGTGCACATCACTGCCACTTGCCCCGGGTCTGATAAGCCTGAATGCGGTCTCCTGTGCTTCCACTACTGCACAATGCATTTCTGTGATCCTGGGGTCCGGCTCACCCTTGACTACGGTCCGGCTCATGTCGCAGTAATACCGGCTCACCATATGGCGGGGGAACACGTCCAGCA
>Ga0255452_1047_pt1 | contig 13556 bp, 7 predicted proteins | sample ANMaggQLBNCT01D9_FD_182652 | JGI IMG/M metagenome (GOLD analysis project Ga0255452, IMG submission 182652) | Sediment cell enrichment communities from methane seep in Santa Monica Basin, California, United Staets - ANME aggregate JGI... | ecosystem: Environmental > Aquatic > Marine > Cold seeps >...
GTCCGTACTTTTTTTTCATTTTGATCCAATCAACTCCATGCATATTAGCATCATAAAACCAATCACGTAATATCCGCCAACCATCAACATAAATTTCTGGCCATTCTTCCTTTGGAAATATTTTCATATCCAGTCTACTTAAGTCAAGTCTGCCATCAGTATTTTTTTGATTTTCTTTTACATCTACAATTCCGTATTGTCCACGCATTGCATAAATTATTTTCTTACCATCTTTTGACACAACATAATTTCCAACACCTTCAAGAACCGTAACTTCTTTTTCATCTTTAGCATTAAAATATTTCAACTTTGATCCGGCATCATCCCTGAAAATATATAACACACCATTTTCTGTTGCCTGTAAAGAATTATAATTACCAGACCCACCAGGCAGAACCACAATTCTGTTATCAAAATTTTTGGAGTCAATATTTACAATTACTTCACCGTTATCATTATTTCCTTTCTCATCATCGATTGATTCATCATTTATTTTTTCATCATCACTTTTAGGTTGGAACAAAGCTGGAATTGTGTTATTGAGTGCTGCAACATAAACTCTGGTTGGATTTGTATAAATATAATTGAACTCCCAGCTGCTGAACTTCAAATTAAAATCACGATTTGAAAAGAAGTAAAGATATTTTCCATCTCTGCTGAATACAGGATTAAACTCACTTGTAAAATCACTTGTTAGTTGAGAAGTCTCTTTTTTATCAAGTGAATAAACCCACACAGAACTCATTCTCGATTCACCAATTTTTGTATATGTAAGCCACTTACTATCGGGCGACCATTGGTAATCAGTTATATCACTATAATTACTATGATCAACTTCAATGGTATTACCATTATTTATATCGACATACCATAGCTTCTCATTCTTATCTGAGAACGCAAGTTTTTTACTATCAGGTGACCAAACCGGTGCAAACCTCCAGATAGTTCCGTTATCTGTGATTTGTTTTTCGTCACCTTTACCGTCACTTGATTTCATAAAAAGTTCATACTCACCTGTTCTATCTGAAAGATATGCAATCCATTTTCCATCAGGAGACCAAACGGGATCAATCTCTCTGATTCCCTGAGTTTGCGTTATGTTAACGATTTCACCATTCTTGGCGGGAACTGTAAATACATCACCGCGTGCTTCTAGCAATGCTCTTTTACCAGTCGGAGAAATCTCAAACCAGTTGACCTGGTTGCTAATGTTTTTTATGTATGGAATTGTCCCGGGAAAATCCCCAAAAACTTTTATCGGAACTTTTTCATTTTTATTTGTAGCAATATCGTATCTATATATGTATCCTCCGTTTTCATAAACAATGCTTTCCTCACCAGCACTTGGCCAAAGTACATCATAATTATCGAAAGTTGTAATGGTTTCTGTTTGTTTTGAGGATAGATCATAAGAGTAAAGATTTAGCGTTCCGGTTCTATCAGAAGTAAAATAAATTTTATTTCCAACCCACATTGGCTGGTTATCTGTTCCAATATAATCTGTGATTTGTTCTGTTGTATTATTTTTCAAATCGTAAATCCATATATCCTGCGCACGACCGCCGCGGTATCTTTTCCAGGTTCTCCATTCGCGATCCATTGGAGTGTAAACCATTTTAGTTCCATCAGGTGACAACATTCCACCGCCGCCTTCAGGAATTTGCAATGGAGTTTCCAATCCACCATCAATTGAAACAAGAAAATATTTTCCCATACGTTCTCCCCACGGAAGACGATTTCCTCTAAACAAAACCTTTTTACCATCCGGAGTCCAGCCCAGAACCCGATTATCAAATCCACCTCGCGGAGGCATTACTCCAACATCATTGTAGTAAGTAAGCTGAGTTGGTGTTCCTCCTTCAACCGGAATGATATAAACCTGTCTGCTGCCTGAATATTCTCCTGAAAATGCAATCCATTTACCATCGGGAGAAAATTTGGGAAAAAGTTCTATTCCTTTGAAAGAAGTTAACTGCCTTGCTGTTCCTCCGTTTGTATCAACAATCCAGATATCGCCGGCATACACAAATGCAATTTTATCCTTGCCTATATCGGGAAAACGTAGAAGTCTTGTTAATCCATCATCCTGACTGAATACATTTATTGACAAAACGAATATGAGGTAAAATGAGAGTAAGTATTTCATGGGAACTCCGATTGGTTACAATAAAATTTTCTTATTACAAATATTAACAATTTGAATAAGTGCTTGAAAAGAAATCACTTGATTGGATAGATTCTTGTACTAAAGGAAATATCTTTAAATGATTATAGTTTATTCTCAACAAAACTTAAAACTTGACCTAATTCCTTTTGAGCTTTTTCCTTTAAGATAGCGCAGGTTTTTCTCATTTCATCAACAAATTTTTCATCTTTTATATCTTTAAGATTTATGAGAACATTGTAGATTCCACCTAGCACCCCTGTGTAAGCACTCTGCGCACCAACACCCACATCAGTTATTGAATTTGGATTTCCGTTCTTTGCAACTGCTTCTGCAATTTCAATTGCACGGAAACTTTGCTTTGCAGTATTTAGCGGAACCATAACTGCTTGTTTTAATCCAGTCTGCATGGCTTCTTCTCTTGTTTTCTGTTCTTCCGCACTTTTATTTGGAAGTCTACGAGCATCCATATAAGAATTGAATGCATTTGTATCTTCATCAATAGCTTTTACTAATGATTCTTTTAATTGCTGACACTCTTCAGCAGCATCATTTAAAACTTTATCAACTGCCTCACTGCCCCTTTTATTCACAGTTAAGTTGCTAACCATCGAAGAAAGAGATACGCCCAAAGCTCCAGCCAAAGCAGCAATTGATCCTCCACCAGGGGCCGGAGATTCACGCGATACTTCATCAATAAAATCAGTCAGATTCATTTCAACTAATGCAGTTTCAATATTTTTTGGTAAGCCAAGAACACGTTCTTCAATTTTAAACTCTGATACATCATTAAGTCCAAGTGATTGAACTGCTGTATTTAGAATATCCCAGATTGGAATACCAATTGAACGGTGTTGATTTTTCAAATAGAATTTTCCCGTCTCAAGTAAAGCAGGATACGGAACCATTCCGACAATCTCACTTCCTGTTACAACCAAACCTCTTTCCATTGCCAGTCTTCTGGTTTCTTCCAAAACGTGATACATTGAAGTTACTTTATAATTAGTGAGATTTATTGAAATTTGCGCCCGATCATAGTTCGGAACCATCCAACCGATAGCTTTACAATATTTAAATTTTCCCGGAACTTTTACTGATTGCCCCTCAGGCTTTTGGGAATCAATTCCATTTAACTCAAGTAATTCGACGAGGTCATATTTATGTACCTCCTTGCAGTGCTTAATTGTTTCATCAATACTTTTTCCACTAAACTGATCATCATTCCCACAAGGATAATTTCCATTTTCATATTTCAGTATCTCAGTAGATTTATAGTAGAATGGTTCTTTATTGATAGCCCGAGCAGATCTTCCCTTTTCTCTCAGCTCAAATGCGATATCCGTTGCATGTAATGCTTCACGTGTATTTAAACTAATGTTGTACGCAATAAGAAATTCTCTCACACCAATAACTGTAGCTCCGGCTTTTGCATTAAATTTTTGTGGACCGAAATCTGGTTTCCATTCTGGTTTTTTCAGTTTTTCTTCAAGTGCTTCATATTCACCCTGACGAACTATCGCAAGGTTTTCTCTTTCAGGTTTCGCAGCAGATTTTTCATAAAGATATACTGGTATGCCTAATTCTTCTCCGACTTTTTTTGCAACTTCTTTTGAGAGTTCAATACATTCTTCAGTTGTTATTCCACTAACAGGAACAAAAGGACAAACATCCGTTGCGCCCATTCTTGGATGCGATCCTTTGTGCTTGCTCATATCAATTAATTCTGAAGCTTTTTTAATCGAGTTAAATGCAGCTGTTTTTACCGCTTCTGGTGATCCGATGAAAGTCACAACTGTTCGATTCATATCAAAACCAGGATCAACGTCAAGAAGTTTTGCTCCTTCTACTTTTTCGATTTCGTTGGTAATTTGTTTAATGATTTCTTTATTCTGTCCTTCAGAAAAATTCGGGACACATTCTATAAGTTTATCAGACATTATTTTCTCTTTTCGATTATTACTATAATAAAAATGTAATTATTAATATAAAAAATTAACTGTATTGTATCACAGAGACAAGGTAATGCAACCAATTTTAGTGTTGAATCAATGATAATTGTTGATTAGCCTTGCCGTTTATTCTCTTCTATCAGAACTCATCAAATAAATGTAGACACTAAGGACAAATAGCATTAATATTTGAATATATATTGGAGTTGATATTAAATCCCCACTCATCAATGTTGAGGTGATCAATAGAAACTTAAACAGATAATAAAATATCTTGCATGCAATGATGCTTAAAAAGATACTCAAAGTTTTGTTAGATATTCTTTCATAAAGAAAGAAGAAAAGCAGAACATTAAGTAGTAATTCACCAGTAATTAAAGAAGTCTTTATCAAAGATGGATGCGCGGAAATAAGCATGGAAAAAAGTGGCAGAGTTAAAGCTATTAGATATGCATTTTTTCTGCTTGTGTGAATAATGGCAAGAATCAGCATTATTCTCATCGGTTCAAGATAGTAAACTGGAAAGCCAAGCAAGTGTGAGATAGCAGGAACTAAATAGATCGCCAGCAAAGCAATCAAATCAAAAATAATATTTTTAATTTTTGATATTGAAAGCAGATGTACTGATGTGATTTCCATTATTCCTCCCTATTTAATTTTATCTACCTGTTAAAACTAATTATTTTAAGTTAAAGATTACACTACTTCAATTTTACCTCAATATTAATCCTGGTTTTAGTTATTTTTATCTGGATTAAAAATAATTTTCTCATTAAGCTGAGACTTAGATGGATCGCAGAGATTTTATTAAAAAAAGTATCCAGGCAGGAATATTAATCGGGTCTGCTGGTTCGTTTGGAAAATATTCTAATCTACTTGCCTCACACACTTCACTTCCCCGAAATAATTATGACCTCGTTGCTATCAAAGGCGGTGAGCCCGATGCTATGTTTGACAAAGCGATTGAGTCTCTCGGTGGTATGAAATCATTTGTGAAAAAAGGACAGAAGGTAGTTGTAAAACCAAATATCGGATGGGATGTAACTCCAGAACGAGCAGGAAATACAAACCCGGTTTTGGTTAAGCGAATTATCCAGCATTGTTATGAAGTCGGAGCAAAAGAAGTTTACGTTTTTGACAACACTTGCGATAATTGGAAAAGATGTTACTCAAACAGTGGTATTGAAAGCGCGGTTAAAAATGCAGGTGGTAAAATGGTTCCAGGCAACAGTGAAAGTTACTATCATCAAGTTGAAGTAAAGCAAGGAAAGAAACTAACCAGCACAAAAGTTCACGAACTGATTCTGGAGTCTGATGTTTTCATAAATGTTCCGATACTCAAAGATCATGGCTCGACTCATCTTACAATCGCAATGAAAAACCTGATGGGAAATGTTTGGGATAGAAAATACTGGCATAGGAATAATCTGCATCAATGTATTGCTGATTTCACATCATTCAAAAAACCTAGATTAAACATTGTTGATGCATATTATGTTATGAAAAAAAATGGTCCCCGCGGTACTTCTAAAGGTGATGTGATTTTGATGAAATCACAAATACTATCCCCAGATATTGTAGCGGCAGACTCAGCTGCGGCAAAACTATTTGGAATGGAACCTGCTGATGTGTCTTACATTAAACTTGCCGATGAAATGAAATTAGGCAGTATGGATTTGTCAAAGCTTAATATCAATAGGATAATTCTTTAAAAGATGAATTTTGGAAAATTAAAAAAGACTAGAGTATACGTCACATTAATCTTTCTATTAATTACTTTAATATTTTTTCTTGATGTAGTAGGAATTATTCCTTCAAGTCTATGCGCTTATATTCTTTACTTTCAATTTGTTCCTTCTGTAGTAAAATTTTTCAATCAATTTTCCATATTAGCCTCAGGATTTATTGTCGTACTTATAATAACATTATTCTTCGGTAGGATATATTGTTCAAGTGTTTGCCCTTTGGGGACATTACAGGATTTTATTTCAAAGATTGCTCATTTAATAAACAAGAATAAATATTTTCACTTATTAAATGACGTTAAGTGGCTTAAGTACAGCCTTCTGGCTGTTACTTTCCTATCTCTATTTTCAGGCAGTTTCATTCTATTAAACCTTCTTGATCCATTCAGTCTGGCCGGGAAAATATTCTCAAATCTTTTCCGATATTCTATCATTCCATTAAATAATCTGGCATCATCAGTGTTGTTTGAATATCGTATTTACAAAATTTATCCTGTTGAGATACTAACAGTCAGCTGGATCTCAATTGGATTCTCTATTGCAATTTTATTAATAATTGGTGTGATGTCTTTTAGTAAAGGTAGATTATTTTGTAATACAATTTGTCCAGTCGGAACATTTCTTGGTCTAATCTCAAGATTTTCATTTTATAAAATTGCAATCGATAAAGATGAATGCCAGGGTTGTAATCTATGTGAAAGAGTTTGTAAAGCGGGTTGCATTGACAAAAAAAAGAAAGAAATTGATTTTGAACGGTGTGTTAATTGTTATAATTGCTTCACTGTTTGCCCTTCTAAAGGTATAGTATACAAGAGATCAAAAAAACCTGTAAAGATTTTAAACACTAAAGAAGTCAATTCGGATAAAAGAAAATTCTTTTACAGGATTTTTATTGGAATAGTTGGCATGTCAGGTTTTCTAAGGGCACAAATTAAAATTATTCCCCAAAAAGAAAGTACGGTTCCTGTTACTAAAAATCTTTATACAACACCGCCTGGCTCTCAAAGCCTAGAAAGGTTTTTAAGTAATTGCATTGCATGTCATCTTTGTATCGCAGCCTGCCCTTCTCAGGTTTTACAACCATCATTTCTCGAACACGGAATATTTAACATACTCCAACCTTACATGGATAACTCAACATCATATTGTATTTTCGAATGTATACGCTGTACCGAAGTTTGCCCAACAGGTGCTATTCTTCCACTGACTATTGAAAAAAGAAAAACAGTTCAGATAGGTAAAGCCATTTTTGTAAAAGAAAACTGTATTGTTGAAACTGAAGGAACAGCTTGCGGTGCTTGTGATGAACGTTGTCCGACAAAGGCAGTTATAATGGTTCCATATAAAAATAAATTAGAAATTCCTGAAGTTAAAAACGAGTACTGCGTTGGCTGCGGAGCTTGTGAATACGCTTGTCCGACAATACCTTATAAGGCAATTTATGTTGAAGGGAATCCTGTTCATCAAATTGCAAAGGAAGCACCTCAGGAAAGATGGGAACAGGAAGTAGATTATAAAGAAGAATTTCCATTCTAATTTATTTAGAACACTAATTTGTCTAACTGAATTTTCAGTAAATTTAATAGAATAAAATCAAATATTTCTAGTAAATACACAGTATAAAATTTATTTGATAATACAGATGATCAAGCATTTCAAAAAATTAGTTATAAGCATTAAAAATAGAGGTCTTAGCAACACATTTAAAAAAATCAGTGGTATGTTGATATTCATATCCAGATGCAGAATAACAGCAATGAATCTGGGACTCCGACGATGTTTCTCTAAAAATGCTGTTATTATCAATCATGGTAAATATAAATTTAACTACTACGGTGGCGGTGACAGAGGCGAAATATTATATCATGCTTTCTGGGATAAAATGTTTTTGGAGGAGTTGAATACAATTAAAGATTTTGTCAAGAAAGGTGATACAGTTATTGATGTTGGTGGTAATCTTGGTTTTTTTGTTCTAATTTTAAATGAACTTGTTGGTGACTCGGGAAAAATTTATACATTCGAACCGTCAAAAAAATTAAATCAAAAATTAACTTCCACCGTAAAAATCAATAATCTCCAAAACGTTTCAATAGTAAACCTTGCTCTTGGTGAATCTGAAGGTAGTACAACACTGCATTATAATCCTAAACAGTCAGGTTTAAGTTCTATTGTAACGGATTTGGATAGTGACACTACGTCAGAGGAAATTACAATTACTACTCTTGATAAGTTTTCTACAAATTTTTCAGGAAAAGTTTCATTTATTAAGATTGATACTGAAGGATATGAACCGCAAGTTTTAAGAGGAGCAAATGAACTTATCATGAGAGATAAGCCAATCATTTATATTGAGTTGGGAGGAGATCACCATAAATCTTCACTTGAAGCTTTACAAGTTCTAAAAGAATTAGATTATAACTGCGAAGCGGAGAATCTGGATCTTAAAAATGTTCTGGCAGGTGTTAACTTTATCGCAACTCCCAAAAGAAATTTCTGATGATGATTAGTTAAAAAAAAGCCCCCTCATAATTTGAAGGGGCTGTTATTCAATTAACTATATCATCTATCTTATTCGTTTAAATTCAATCCTTCTATTCATTCTTCTGTTATCAGGAGTATTATTTGGTACTCTCGGGAATTCTTCACCGTAACCTATAGCTATTATTCTGTCGGGTTCTATTCCATTACTTATTAACCAGAACCTGACTGAATCAGCCCTCTTCTGAGAAAGTGTCTGGTTCGAAGAAGCACTTCCAACATCATCTGTGTAGCCGGCTATCTCAACAATTATATCTGCGTATGTCTGCATCGTACTGAGTGCTCCCTTCAGCACAGCTGCAGATTCCGGCGTGATCTCGTATTTACCTGTTGCAAAGGTGATTCCTTCAAGAACAATTGGAACATCTATCATGATAACATCATCATCAGGATCAAGCGGATTAGTACCTCTGTTAACTTCAATTAGATCGCTAACACTACCACCATCAGTATCAGGATTAAGCGGATCAGTTCTATACATATTTATTTCATCACCGTCATTGAGTCCCTCACCATCTGAATCAGAATTCAAAGGATCGGTTTTATATAGATTAAATTCATCACCATCGGTTAATTTGTCAGCATCTGTATCTTCATTTAACGGATCTGTATTAACCTGATTTACTTCTACTCCGTCAGTAAGCTTATCCTGATCAGTGTCTCTATTTAAAGGATCTGTATTGTATGTAGAAATTTCATCACCATCAGAAAGCTCATCGCTATCGGTATCAGCTTTAACAGGATCAGTTTTATAAGATCGTACTTCTTCGCCATCTTTTAGTCCGTCTCCATCGGTATCAGGATTGAGAGGAGCTGTAAAATATGTTTTAAATTCTTCACCATCATTAAGTTTATCGCCATCTGTATCAGGATTATTAGGGTCAGTTCCAATTTCTTTCTCCGTAGACTTTGTCAGACCATCACCATCTTTATCACTCGCTCCACTGCCATTTACGAAAATTAAACCTATACCAAACATATAATATCCATCATAGCTCTGTTCGGTACCTTCAACATTTTGGTTATTATAAGCATTTAAATCATCAGAAAGTGTAAATGTATATCCGCCATTAAAATCTAGTAGAAGTGCATCTGACAACGCTACTTCAAATCCAGCACCCACAGGAAAAATAGTTGTCCATCCTTCTGTTTTCGCTTCATTGGGTGAATCTACTTCCGGTTCTTTGTCATTATTAAAATACATCTCACCAACACCACCAAAGAAATAAGGATTCCATACATCCATTGTAAATGGACTTAAAATAACCCTGGCATCTAATGGAATTATATACGTCCACCAGTTATTATTGTCAGAATCCAGACCTGCAAGTCGTCCAAAACCACCACCGACTTCCATCTCAACATATTCTGTAAAAAATTCGAATCGCAAAAAGAGTCGACCTAAGCCAGAAAATTTGTATTGAGGATCAGAAGGCTGATTTTCTTTATCAAATTCTGTATCAGTTAGCAATCCATTTGCTTGAATGCCGAGCTTTAAGGTGTAATCATTAAATTGTGCAAATGAACTGGGCTGAACGAGAAATAAAAGCAGAAGGAGAACGAAAGAGAATTTAACTGTTAACTTACTATTCATTTTAACCACCATATGTTGTAAAAAATTATTTGGAATAAAGTTTTTTATTCAAAAAAAAATGATCACGGCTTGAAAACAATTAAAGTGCCAGTGAAAATGTGGGTTTTTTGTGCTTTTTGATTCAATTTGAGAAAAAATTTACCATAAGAATTGTAGATTGTAGTAGTCTTTTGCACGGAATGTAATAAAAAACCCCAAAGATTCTAACATCTTTGGGGTTGATTTAAGAGCTGGTGAACCCGCCTTCACCTCAATTAGTTTAACTTAATGACAATGAAGAGATGTTTCGGCGGGCAGGCGGATTCGAACCTCCGACCGGCTGATTACTAATTTAAAATACTATCATAAGTAAGAAGAGTTTTTGTGTGGCAGTTATTTTGTGATATAGGGGGTTCAATTCTGTCAACCTCTTGAATTTTAACACTCTCACCCAATAATTTGATAGGGGCTTGAAAACAAGAACTTGTTTTGATATTCTATTTCATCAACACCATCTTTTTAGATTCAACAATAGAACCTGTCTTCAATTGATATATGTACACACCGCTTGGTATTTTTTCTACATTCCAAGTTATATCATAGGTACCAAAGGCTTTTTGCTCATCAACCAGAATTTCAATTTGATTACCGAGAATATCAAATACTTTAATCACAATATATGATGATTGAGGAACGGAGTATTGAATTGTTGTACTAGGATTGAAGGGATTAGGATAATTTTGAGATAATGTTAAACGATTTGGTATGTTATTTTTAATTAATTCGTCTGTAGTGGTTACCGAAGAAATATATTTTAATATGGTACCTTCGCTTCCTACAGCATAACCATTAAGAGAATCAGTAAAAATCAAATCTTTAAGAAATACATTTCCAGGTGTGTTAAATTCAATCCATTCTGTTCCACTATCTAGCGACAACATAAATTTGTCTTCTTTTACTGCCCATCCTTCAACTGGTGTTCTAAAGGATACAGCACCAACTACACCTGCTATATTAAGTTCTTTATAATTCCAATTAATTCCTCCATCAGATGTGTTAACTTTACTTATTCCAAAAAAACCTTCCGGATCTCCTCCAAGACCAATAACATTTAATGAGTCAAAGACATAGACATCATTTATTGGATCGGGACCTAAACCCTTTGCAGCCCAATTTTCTCCACCGTCTTTCGTCCACCACATAACACCTGCTAAATCTAGTCTCCCACCACACGCATAGCCTATCTGTTTATTATGAAACTTTATTTTTTTAACAGGAAACTCAGAGAAATTAGGTGGTATTGTATCAACATCAAACACATTAGCTTCAAACCAATTATCCCCTCCATCTGAAGTTTTAAATATATCAGAACCAGCAAGAAATCCAGTAATTGAGTCTAGAAAGTATACTGACTGAAAGAATGTATTTTCACCTGGACAAAGTTCAACTATCCAACTTAATCCACCATCTGTTGTTTTTAGTATTTTAGAAGTAAATGGAGGATTCAAATCCCAAAACAGAACCCAACCTAAATTCTCATTAAGAAAAAAAATGTCAAGCATAAAAGTATCTACGGCACTATACAAAGTATTCCAACTCTTTCCTCCATCAGAAGTATTTATTATTGTTCCTCCTTCTCCTTCTACCCATCCTAAATTGTTATCAATAAAACTTAATTTATTTAACATTTGAGTTGTAGGACTATTGATCTGCTCCCAATTAAATACTTCTTGAGGGAATGAAACAATTGGAGAAATTATAATTAAAATCAGATAATAGTAATTCAGCCAATTTTTCACTTGATAAAACAATTTTTTATTCACAATACATAAAAATCAAAATTAAATAGTAGCTAAAATTTTTCAGAAGCATTGTCATTATAATATTAAGAAACCCCTACTAATTTATTATTAGTAGGGGTCTAAACAATCTGTTCTAATGATGTTTTACTTCAAAAATATCATCTTCTTAACAGAGGTGAATTTATCTGTTCGTAACTCATAGATATACATTCCGGTAGCTACATTCTTTGCATTCCATTGATACTGGTATTTACCTGCTGTCAATGATGAGTTAACCAGTTCTGCTACTTTTTCACCCAATGCGTTGTAGATAGATAATTTCACATTGCTTACATCCTCTGGTAATGAGAACTCGATTACTGTGCTCGGGTTGAATGGATTCGGATAGTTCTGCTCTAATGCGTATACTGTTGGTATTGCCTCTCCTGTTACCATCAGTTTCTGTATTGTTGCATCACTGATAACTACATCTTCGCCTGACTTCAGGTTTACATTAACTGCATTGCCTGTCACATCCTGTAGCCTGATATCCATCCCCTCTACCCTTACTGTCAATGGATAGGTTATTCCACTCATATCTATCGTCTTCACTGAACTGTTTATGTCTTCTGCTACCCTTCCACTTGAGAACCTGATATCAAACATTCCTCCTGGTAGCGCAGGTGGCATTTCATACTGGTCTAGATCTACTTCTCCATTCACTGCATACAGCGTATAACTTATACCCGCTGCATCTGTCATCACTATCCTTCCCCAGTCTTTTTTGAAGTATTCTACTACCTCTCCACTGCCTTTTGCCAATGGTGGATCTGGTATGACTATTTCACAATCCGAAAGTAGTTTTATCCAGTATCCATAGCCTGGTTCTAACGTACCACCTGTCATATTTACATATACTGTTCCGTCAAATCCCCAGACTGTTCCGGTTCTCTGTCCCGCAGGATTTATTGTTGTTATTGCTGATTCCGCTACATTATTCTCATATACGCCCATTAAATTCCAGTTTGTATGTCCTGGGATTGTATTGTGAGTTACTATCTCTATATCTGTATAGCTATATGTTGTATTAACTCCGCCGTGTTTCATCCAGTAGCCTACTCCTGGTGTTGTTGGGTTTGTTGTTTCATTTACGTATACAGTACCGTTAAATGACCATACAGTTCCTGTATAATATTGCCACCAAATACCTACTCCCATTCCAGCTGGATTTGTTCCCGGTGCTGATACCATATTCCACTTGTCTGGAATTACGTCGATTGTGAATGAGAAGGTGGATGCGCCTGCTCCTCCAACTGCAATTCCTGTGGGATAATTACCCGCTGTTAAGTTTGGAGCAAGCGTATAACTATTTAAATCAACTACTGCAACATCATTATTTATTAAGCTACTGGTTGGATTACCAACATAAGCCCAGTTGCCATCAGCAGAAATATCAATCACGTCGACACCATACAAACCAGAACCTGCTGGAGCGTCAGTGAGAAGACTAACACGAACACCCGTATCAATAACATTTCCCGGTGAAGTGACTGATAGTACTGCTAACTCATCAGGAGTGGGTCCGGTTTGTACTGCAAAAACGCGCGAACCATTATTTTCGAAAACGATTGACTGAACGTTCAATATATTGGGTACTGATCCAGTTAGCGTAACTGATCCCGGTGCTGTAATTTGAAGAACATCAACTGAAGTTGAATTGATGTTCGCTACAAGTGCTGTTTGTCCATCCGGACTTATGGCAACATTTAAAGGACCTGAGCCTACCGTTAGTGCCGTTGACGGATC
>Ga0255452_1049_pt1 | contig 13476 bp, 15 predicted proteins | sample ANMaggQLBNCT01D9_FD_182652 | JGI IMG/M metagenome (GOLD analysis project Ga0255452, IMG submission 182652) | Sediment cell enrichment communities from methane seep in Santa Monica Basin, California, United Staets - ANME aggregate JGI... | ecosystem: Environmental > Aquatic > Marine > Cold seeps >...
ATATCAAGGGTTGCTTCATATCCACTTCAAAAAGCATGGTATTTTGACCGGATTTACAGGATTTACAGGATATTAATGTTGCCTCGTATCCTGTCAATCCTGTCAAATAATTTTTAAATTACCCTTAGATTTGAAGTGGATACGTTGCTTCGATAATATCAACCATGACTGGCTTTTTGACAACATTCCAATGGATAAATCTGTACTAAGGCAATTTCTTAAAGCGGGATTCGTGTATAATCGACATTTGAATCCCACTACAGCGGGAACACCACAAGGGGGAATTATTTCCCCGATATTGGCGAATATGACACTGGACGGGATGGAAAAAGCCATTTCATCTGTGTATCACGTCGGTAAGGATGGGAAAATCGATAAGACTCGATATAATCCCCATAAGGTAAATTTTGCGAAATATGCGGACGATTTTATTGTTACAGCAGACTCAAAAGAAACCGCAAAGGAGATTGTCGAGTTGATTAAAGAGTTCCTGAAAGAACGAGGTCTGGAATTGTCGGATGAGAAGACTCACATTACTCATATCGATGACGGCTTTGACTTTTTGGGCTGGAATTTCCGCAAATACAGAGGAAAGCTCCTGATAAAGCCATCCAATAAGTCGATTGGTAATATCACCCGTAAAATCGGTGATGTGATCAAACGAGCGAAGGCATGGAAACAGGAGAACCTCATTAATGTATTGAATCCCATTATTACTGGTTGGTCGAATTATCACCGATCGGCAGTATCCAAAGAGATATTCAGCCAATTAGATCACATTCTCTGGAATATGCTCTGGAGATGGGCTAAAAGGAGACACCCGGATAAAGGTAATACCTGGATCGCTAATAAATATTGGCATTCTGAGGGAACTCGGAAATGGGTATTTTCTACCGGAAAGAATAGATTGAAACTATTCTCGGACACGAAGATTGTTCGATGTGATGGCTTGAAATTGGATAAGAACCCCTATATTGACCAAGACTATTTTGACTTACGAAACTGCTGCCCGATACTGAAAGGGTTATAAGACGCTTGAGCGGCATGAGGTTAAAGTCTCACGTACCGTTCTAAGATGAGGAGGAGCGGGTAACCGCTCTCTCCTTAATCGGCGGTGCAGTATCTCATAAATTTTATATTTCAACAGCCATACTCGCCGCCGGCAGCACCCACCACCACACGAGGCAGCCGCCCGCATCGCAGAGCAACCGGGCGCAGGCATTAGCATATGAAGGGGGGTCGACCGCGATAAATAAATGGCGGCAAACTCAAAACTAACTCGTACTAACTCTTCAAAATGAGTCTGTTGTGAGTTCGTGTAAGTTTGCTACAACGTACAACTCACACAATATATTTTCACTGTTGGCGGCAGCACCAACTTGTTATGAATGGAGGATGATAATTGTCAGCAAAGGATTATGGTAAATAATTTAACCTGCCTCAACATTTAATACAGATAGTCATATTAAACCAAGGGGTTTTTAGACTTAACAAACGAAATGAAACAACTATTGAATTGAACAATTAAAGGAGAAGTGTTGCGATATGAAGAATGTTGAAATGACACAAGAAGGAGACATTTTAACTATTAAAGTTGATTTGTCTAAAGAATTCGGCCCATCATCATCTGGTAAAACTATTATAATTGCATCGACTGAGGGTAACCAGCCAATTCCTGATAAGGAAAATATCAAAATCGGATTGAATGTTTATAGGAAGAAATAATCTGAAAAATAAACAATTTTGAAAATGAATGAACATTGTTCGGATTTCAATTTACCATGACTACTGATTTAACATTTATAACTAATAAAGATGGGACGAATTTATCATATAAATTTGCAACACTCATAAAAGACCCTGGTTATCCCGAAATCCCACAAAAACAAATCCATCTCAAAACCCTTGAAAAACAAATCGACCAGATCGTCTACGAACTCTACGACCTGACCCCCGAAGAGATACCAATTGTCGAGGGGTTCAATAATGGAGAATGAGATGGATTCGGAAAAGTCATTAATCGTTTTTCAGGATAAGAAAATAAGAAGGCTCTGGCATAATGATGAATGGCACTTTTCTGTTTCAGACATCATTGCAATCCTCACAGATAGCAAAGACGAACTTGCCTACTGGAGAAAACTAAAGCAAAGAGAACCTCAACTCGTGACAATTTGTCACGGGTTGAAACTACCTGCTAAAGACGGTAAATTAAGGTATGCCGATTGCGTAAATACCAGAAATGCTTTCAGGTTAATCCAGTCAATCCCCTCCTCTAAAGCAGAGCCATTTAAACAATGGCTTGCAAAAGTGGGATATGAAAGGATACAGGAAATAGAAAACCCTGAACTTGCACAGGACAGGGTCAAGGACTATTACGAGCTTAAAGGATACCCTGCGGATTGGATTGAAAAGAGACTCAGGGGCATAGCAATCAGGCAGGATTTGACAGATGAATGGAAATTTAGGGGCATTCAAGAGCAAAAAGACTTTGCGATACTCACGAATGAGATATCAAAAGCAACATTTGGCAAAACAGTCGGTGAATATAAAAAATTTAAAAGCTTAAAAAGAGACAACCAGAACCTTAGAGACCATATGACTGACTGGGAGTTAATCCTTGCAATGGTTGGCGAAAAAGCAACCACAGATATCACAATATCAAAAGATTCGCAGGGATTTAATGAGTGCAAAGATTCTGCTCTTGAAGGTGGTACTATCGCAAAGAATACACGGAAAGAAATAGAGCAAAAAACAGGAAAATCCATTGTTTCAAATGAGAATTATCTTCACTTAACTGAAAAGAAATTAAATAAACAAATCAAGGATTAATCAATCATAATTATAACTGGAAAGCTAGATTAAATGATTGGTATACAAACTCTACCACCTGACCCCCCGAAGAGATAGAGATTGTCGAGGAGTTCAATGAGGGGCATATGAACCTATGTCAAGTTAAACACTTGTTTTAACCGATCATGCATGAAATTATCCCATATCGATGGTATGATTGAAGGTGTATTACCAGAAATGCAATTTACCTTTATCCCTTTGCCTGCCAATTTATTGATTGTTTTGCAGCAAACTATAACCCATCTTTGACAAATATCAAGCAAAAAAATTGCCATAATCGCTATCCTCCATTCATAACAAGTTGGTGCTGCCGCCAACAGTGGAAATATATGGTGTGAGTTGTACGTTGTAGCAAACTTACACGAACTCACAACAGACTCATTTTGAAGAGTTAGTACGAGTTAGTTTTGAGTTCGCCGCCATTTATTTATCGCGGTCGGCTCCCCTTCATATGCTGATGCCTGCGCCCGGTTGCTCTATATGCAGGCTGCTACTCTGGGTGTTGGTGGGTGCTGCCGGTGGCGGTCATGGCTGTTAAAATATAAAATTTATGAAATACTGCACCACAAAGCACGCAGAGAACGCAAAGTTGAAGCAACACGGTCTTTGTAAACATCACACCCTTTGCAGCGATTTCTCAAAACAACACCATAACCTTTATCCTCCAATTCACCCTACCCTCCTCTAAAAGTCGTGATCCCAATGCCTTCCCACAAACCCACCATTCTACTGTTCAACCCAATGCCAGTAAAACACCAGATAGCCATACTCAACAAGAAGACCACATCCCTCCAGGTCCCACTTCTCAACGTCCCACTCTCCCTCCTTGCACTGGCCCGTATGGTCAGGCAAGACTTTAACATAAGCATATTCAACGCCGTGACCGACCCCGATTATACCGGACAGATACTAAAAGCCTGCCAGGGTGCCCTGTGCCTTGCTGTGAGCAGCATGACCTGCTACCAGATCAGGGACGGCCTCAATGTATGCGCCGCCGTCAGGGAGCAGTATCCGGACCTGCCTATTATCTGGGGCGGGTACCACCCGTCAACCCAGCCCGACCAGACACTGCAAAACCCATTCATAGATATCGTGGTCAGGGGGCAGGGCGAACTCACATTCAAGGAAGTAGTGCACCGGCTTCACGAGAACCGTCCACTGGACGGGGTGGCCGGTATATCCTACAAACAGAACGGCCACATCATCACAAACCCGGATCAGGAGTTTACTGACCTGAACCTATTTCCCCCCATCCCTTACGACATGATCGATGTAGAGAGCCACGTCAAAGACTACAAGTTCGGCAAACGCTGCCTTGACTACTACATCAGCCAGGGTTGTGCAGCAGGCTGCAACTTCTGCTCAGAGCCGATCTTCTGCGGCAGACGCTGGACAGGGCTTATGCCCAAAACTGTGGTATCAGAACTGGAATACCTGTCCACGACCTACAACATCGACACATTCATGATACGTGACAGCGACTTTTTCCTTAACATGGGGCGGGTAAAGGAACTGTGCCGCCTGCTCATCGACAAGGACCTGGGGCTGCGCCTGACCAGTGTCAATGGCAGGATGGAGCAACTGTCCCGGCTGGATGACGAAGTGCTGGCCCTTGCCCGTAAGGCAGGTGTTTGCGAGGTGTTCATAGGCACAGAAAGCGGAAGCCAGGAGGCCCTTGATGCCATGAACAAGGGCGCAAAAGTGGAGCACATTGAGATTTGCACCCGTAAATGCATCCGGCACGATATCGATGTGCGTTCTTCTTTTATGGTGGGTATCCCGGGTATTGACACGCAAGATGAGATAAAGAGAACAATGGAGGCCATCCACAGGATGATCTGTGTGTACGGCGAACAGGACCGGCTGGAACACATGGATATTCTGCTATCGTTCTTTGTACCATATCCGGGCACCCGCCTATTTGAGGTGGGGCTTGAGTACGGGATGCACCCGCTTACCACTCTTGAGGACTGGGGTGACTTTGACCAGTTCGACTTCAAGGCACACTGGATGCCGCAGGAATACTACGACCTGGTGCTGGAGTTTCGGGATGCTATGCCGTGGAACTCGGGCTGCGACTTCGATGAGTGGTGTGAGTTCTATGAAGAAGTTAAAGAGAGGCTTTAAAAGATTATCAAGCTGCCAATCTTACAATCCTGACTGTGCATCATAGGGATAATCATCTACAGGTATATGGCATGGAACTGTAAACATGTTCGATTGAGCCTTAGGCGGTTTGTTGAGGAATTGGAGGGGATACGTATTGCACTTGTGCAGGAGAAGTTAAGTGGGAAAGTTGAGGTTATGGTAGAAGAGATGGATGCAAAAAAAGTCAGGTTATTCACTTAGCAGGATATGTGGGAATATATGCTATCAATCGGAATCAACCGGATTTATGTTTTGACAGATCATACATTAATTTAGTCGCTTGATGTTGTTTTTTCCCATCTTCAGACGTTAAGTCAGACACTAATCGATGATCTACTCAGTCGATAAATTTAAGTAGTTTGTTGTAGTAACTTAATATTGTTCCCTGTGATTGTGTGGTAAGAATTGCAGAAAGTATAGGATGTGTTTAAAATAGCAATAAGTGCAAGAAATAAGCTCGAAGGCGTTGTAACGAAAATAGAGAAAGGTGCGGTTGCTTCCACTGTAAAAATTGAAATCTCCGGGTCTACGAATCTAACCTCGATGATAACTAAAGAGGCGGTGGAAGAGCTTAATCTAAAAGAAGGCGATAAAGTAGAAGCAGTGATCAAAGCAACAGAGATAATGATATCAAAGGAATAAAAAATTCCAATCAAACTTTTTTTGTCGTTTCTTTTTTCTAATTACTTAAACTTGATTGGGAAATCGATTGCTTATAGATTTATCCTTTCATAGGGACTTTGATAATCGATGTGGTTACTATCGGTTTTCAGTGGATACTTGAAAGACAAATTTACTATTCACCTAGTTTAAAATGACAGGCCGTCATCTCAAATAGCTGGGTTTCACCCTCATGCGAACCCCTGGCGATAAGTATATCATCACTCTTTATCTTCGTTCTTGAACCAGGCCTGTAAATCCACCGGCTGCCTCTTTTTATTGCCATTACATGCATGCCGGTCTCAGTCTCAAGTTTCAGTTCACCAAGGGTCATATTGACAATGGGAGAACAGCCATCCACATTGATCTTGGTCATTACTTCATCAGACTCCCTGACCGCCATCATGAATATAGGGTGCAGTTCGATATCCCGAAGCACAATATCAGCGATCTCATAAGCAGCATCTGAGATGAACTCCGAGGCATTGGCCAGGTGGAGCAAACCCCTGAGAATATCAACGTCCTCCACATGCCTGGCACTCTCAAGTACCCAGTGCTGGAGTTCGTATTTCATTTGGTCCATCTCTTCTTCCAGGATCTCTACCTCATCAGCGAGGTCCTTATTGTAGAATAAAACAGCAGAATATGCCAGCCCCACAGAAAGTTCAGACTTGTTCTTCATCTCCACAACAATGTCCACTGCCTTTTCAAGGTCTTCAATAGGCTCAGTGGGTTTATACTCACGCTTTACAAAGGGTTTACCTGTAACGAGTTCTGTAAAAATGGGCAGTCCTTCATCATGACCCCTTGCAAACAGTATGTCACCGGACAGGATTGTCGTGTCCTTTTCCACATCATATATCCAGGAAGAACCCTGGCGTATGGCTATTACACCCATCCCTGTTTCTATCTCAAGTTTCAGTTCACCCAGTGTCTTTCCGATCACAGGGCTGTCCGGTTCAATAGTTACTCTTGTAACCGTTTCCTCGGCTTCCCTGATATCAGCCTTCAGTTCAGTGGGAATACCCATCTTCAGCCGCACAATATTTGCAATATCACCTGCGGCATTGGCAATGTTCTCTGCTGCTGATGCGGCTTTCAATACACCGGAAAGCTGGTGTGCTTCATCTATACGGCGGGCGGCCTGCATGGCAGTGATCTTCATGTGGTACTCAAGAGTATCCATCTTATCTTCCAGACGGATCACTTCTTCTGCTATATCCTCGTCATCATAGATAACAGCAGAATAGGCCAAATCCAGCATCAGTTCAGAAGTATCTTTCATTCCCACAAGCAGTTCTTTCATGTTCTGGGAACAATGTTCGATCTTCTTTGGCATAATAAATCTACCTAAACAGCAGTCTATTTATGTTAACGATACATAAAACCACCGATGAGGGATAAATGTTGCCAGATTTTGAGGAAGAGACTGTAAATGAAATATCATTTGCCGCATCCCTCAGATATCATATCACTCCTTCCACATTAAAAGAGGGTTTTTCAGGTCTTTTACTCATGAGTCTCATGAGCCTGGTAGCAGGGATCGTACTGGGCAAGATGACAGGAATACTGGAATCGCTGCCCGGCCTTATACTTCTCATTACCCCGGCCATAGGTATGAGGGGGAATATCTTCGGGGCCATGGGGTCACGGCTTGGTACGGCGCTGCATACAGGTATGTTCAGCACATCGTTAAAACCATACAGCATCCTGAGCCAGAATATCTATGCATCCATGATCAATACCGTATTGATATCCTTCGCACTGGGTCTCATGGCCTGGGGGGTTGCCCTTCTGCTGAAAATAGAAAGTATCGGTATGGTAGAGTTCGTGCTGATCTCCATGATAGGTGGGATCATCTCAAGTTTTTTCGTACTCATTATCACCGTGGGAGTTGCGGTGACCGGTTATAATCGGGGCTGGGATATCGATAATATGAGTGCGCCCATAATTACGGCAGCAGGGGATATGGTTACCCTTCCCGCACTGTTCCTGGCCGTGATATTGATAGGCGGGAACTCCACAGGATACCATACTATCCTGTTCATCCTGTTCGGCGTACTGGCCGCAGCATGCCTGTTGTTGACAATAAGGTCAGGCTTTGATATCATGCGGGGTATAATCTACGAAAGTGTTCCCATGCTGCTGATAGCCGGGTTCATGAGCACTCTTGCAGGACTAATAATAAATTCAAGACTTGAGGGCTTTTTAATGCTGCCTGCCCTGCTTGTGATGGTACCCCTGTTTTTGGAGGATAATAATGCACTTGGAGGGATACTTACGTCCAGGCTGTCCTCGATGCTGCATACTGGTATGTTCGATCCTGGTATGTTTCCTGGTAAACAGATAATTCCAAACTTCCTGCTGATCTATATCTATTCCCTTGTGGTGTTCCCCTTGGTAGGGGTATCTGCTTATGCGGCCAGTATCCTGATGGGGATCGGCTCCCCTGGCCTTGGAAGCATGATCTTTATCAGCACTTTTGCGGGCCTGATCGCAGTTACAATCGTTAACCTGGTAGGATATTATGTTGCCATTACTGCCCATAAGCTCAGGCTGGACCCTGATAACCACAGCATTCCCATAATGTCCAGTATTGTAGATGCGTCGGGTGCAATGTGCCTGGTGGCTGTGTTGATGTTAGTGGGCATGGTGTGACCAGGGGAATCGCAACTTTTAATTTATTGCAGTGGAAATATAGGGCAATGAAATTCGAAGTGATACCGGCAGTGGATCTCAGAGGCGGAAGATGTGTGCAATTGGTGCAGGGTGTACCAGGGACCGAACTGGTCTCACTGGATGACCCCATTGCAGAGGCGCTCAGGTGGATCGATGAAGGGGCACAGACGCTGCATCTCATTGACCTGGACGGTGCAATAGAGGGTGAGAGGGTCAATGCGCAGGTGGTTGAAAGGATAGTAGATGCCACTGATGTAAAGGTAGAAGTTGGTGGTGGTATACGCACTTCCCGGGATGTTGAGGGCCTGGTGGATGTAGGTGTGGACAGGGTGATCATCGGCACTGCCGCTGTGAACGATCCCGATTTTGTCAGGGAGATGTCTGACCTTCACGGGAAGGAACACATCATGGTCTCGCTTGATGCTAAAAACGGCAGGGTGACCACACACGGCTGGGCAAAGACGTCCAATTTCTCACCTCCTGGACTGGGGCGGCAGCTGGAGATGTTGGGCGCGGGTAGTATCCTGTTCACTAATATCGATACCGAGGGGCTGCTGAAGGGTGTGGACCCAAGACCCACCCAGGAACTGGTTGAGGCTGTGAGCATACCAGTGGTGGCAGCGGGTGGGATCACCACAGTTGACGATGTCAGGATGATCAAGGAAACGGGTGCCGAGGCCGCGGTGGTTGGCAGCGCTCTGTACACAGGCCGGCTGAGCCTGCCAGAGGCTATTGCAGCGGCACGTGGATAGGAGATGTGCGGCTTAGACCTGCGGCTTTATACTTAAAGAGGTATCCACTTCAAATCTAAGGGTAATTAAAAAATTATTAGACAGGATTTACAGGATCTACAGGAAATACCGCAACGTCAACATCCTGCAAATCCTGTGAATACGGTCAAAATACCATGCTTTTTGAAGTGGATACTTAAAGAGTGATATTGTTAACTATTTAAAGGTGCAGGAAATTATACTTTACATACAACTTTATATACAGTGAAAAAAACCAGGACGTAGGGATATGAGAATTGCAAAACAGAAACGTAAGACCAGGGAGACCGAAATTGGAATGAAACTTAACCTGGACGGCAGCGGGTCTGCCGATATAGATACCGGTATCGCTTTTTTTGACCACATGCTGACGTCACTGACCAGGCACGGCGGACTTGACCTGACAGTCAATGCCACTGGTGATGTGCATGTGGATGAACACCATACTATCGAGGATGTGGGTATTGTGCTGGGAAAAACCCTTGAAAAAGCACTGGGTGACAAAAGGGGGATAGTGAGGTTCGGGGAAGCGAGGATACCTATGGATGAGACACTGGCAGAGGTGGCGCTGGACCTGGGGGGCAGGAGTTACCTTGCTTTTGATGCACGGTTCATGAGCCCGAAGGTGGGTGATTTCGGTACCCAGATGACCAGGCATTTTTTTGAGTCATTGGTCAGCAATGCGGGCATCAATGTGCATATGAAGGTGGAAGGTGAGAACGACCACCACAAGATCGAGGCGCTGTTCAAGGCTTTTGCGGTGGCGCTGAAGCGGGCTGCAACTGTTGCTGGGGATGATGTGCCCAGTACCAAGGGCGTGCTGTGAGACTTTGCCTGGCAGTTTGGTAAGATACTATCTATTGGAGTTTACCCCTTCATTTCTACTGCAACTAATAATAATGTAGAATGTGGCAGGGACTGGGAATATCCATATATTTTATGCAGGATTCAGCACAGCACCACAATAATCACAATCTTGCATCAAATCCGTCAGATTATATTAAGAAACTCAGGAAATGGAATGAAATCCTGAATAAATGGGGGGACACTTTGTCACCCCCCTTGAAATATAAACTCACGCTGGATTAAGGATTTCACCGCAAAGTTCGCAAAGACATTGTTACCTTAACTTTGCGTCCTTTGCGGTGCAATATTTCATAAATTTTATATTTTAACAGCCATGCCCTCCGGCGGCAGCACCCACCAACACCCGAGGTGGCCGCCCGCACACACCACTCCCAACCCATGTTCAGCACATGTGCGGAAGGGAGGCAGGCTGGAATTATTTCAATTTCAGAATTAACCACAGATGAAGGTAGAATTCAATGTGGCGTCTGGGCATTACCGGGATGTGCGCAACCGGATATAGGATGGGTAGGAGAGGGAAAGCATGTTGCATCTGTTTGAGATGGCAGAACAGCTTTTTTGCTTAAGAATAATTAAAAAGTCATGAAAGGTCAGTGAGAGATATTTTATTACCTTTTTTCATATCATATTCGATTTCATTGAGCTTTTTCATTTCATCTACTGAAAGGTCTTCAAAGCCCAGGAAATGGTCGATTTTTGAATTAATTAAAGTGAGCTGTCCTTCAATTTTCATTAAATGGGTTATTATTTCTCTGTCAATTGCAGCGCTCATATTAATTATGATTGTTTGAAAGGTAATAATAGTCTTGTAAATATCGCATCCTAATCATACACAGACATCAAGTCGGATTCAGCACAGCCCCACAATACTCACAATCCTGCATCAAATCCTCAACCGTGGTCAGCACCTGCTCATTGCGACTGCGGTCCCGGTACACAGTAATGCCCTTACACCCCAACGTATACGCCAGCCTGAAAGCCCTGGCCACATCCTCCTTTGTAGCATCGTGCCTGAAATTGATTGTCTTGGATACCGCATTGTCAGCATATTTCTGGAAAGCAGCCTGCACCCGGATATGCCACTCGTACCCCATATCATGTGACGTGACGAACAAACGCTGCACAGCCACCGGCACATCAGGCATACCCTGTACCGAGCCCTTGCCTGCTATACGCTCCATAAGTTCCGGCGAATAGAACCCTTCCTGCCTGGCCATCTGCTCGAAATACGGATTCGTGACTACAAATTTCTCGCCTTCCATCACAGTCTTCACATACGATACAGCATAAATGGGTTCGATTCCGCTGCTGCATCCTGCTATCATGCTGATGGTACCTGTGGGTGCAATGGTTATACGTGTGGCATTGCGCACTTTAGACCTGCCAGACCTGTCATAGATACTGCCCCTGAAGTTCCCGAACACGCCCCTGCGCTGTGCAATCTCCGCTGATGCCTGCACTGCCCGGCTGCAAATAAAGGTCATGACCTCCTCAGCTGCCTGCACAGCCTCAGTGGAATTGTAAGCTATGCCCAACCGGATAAGCATATCAGCAAATCCCATCACACCCAGCCCTATCTTCCTGTTCCCCCTGACCATCAGGTCTATCTGCTCAAGCTGGAACTGCTCCAGGTCTATCACATTATCCAAAAACCGCACCGCAATATCCACGGTACGGCCAAGTTTATCATAATCAATGCTGCCGCCATCTACCATTTTATCCAGGTTGATCGAACCCAGGTTGCAGGCCTCATAGGCCAGCAGTGGCTGTTCCCCGCAGGGATTGGTTGCCTCTATCATCCCTTGTCCCGGCGTGGGGTTATCCTGGTTAATGCGGTCCAGGAACAGCAGACCCGGCTCACCGCTCTCCCAGGCCGAGGCTGCTATGAGGTTGAATATCTCAATGGCATCCTTTTGCCGGGTTATCTCACCTGTGCGGGGGTTTATTAGTCCGTAGGATTCCCCTGCCTCTACAGCATTCATGAATGTATCACTCACGCCCACAGACAGGTTGAAATTGGTCAACACACCGGGTTCGTGCTTTGCGGTAATGAAATCCACAATATCAGGGTGGTCCACCCTCAGGATACCCATATTGGCACCCCTGCGGCGTCCTCCCTGTTTGATGGCCTGGGTGGCGGCATCGAACACTTTCATAAATGACACCGGACCGCTGGCAATCCCGCCTGTGCTGCCTACTATATCCCCCTGTGGCCGCAGCCTGCTGAAACTAAAACCCGTGCCTCCGCCGCTCTGGTGTATGATGGCTGCACTTTTCAGGGTCCCGAATATCTCATCAAGGGAATCGCCTACTGGCAGGACAAAGCAGGCCGCAAGCTGCTTGATGCGGGTGCCTGCATTCATCAGGGTCGGGGAGTTGGGCAGGAATTCAAGGTTTGACATGACCGAGTAGAACTCCTGCCCAGAACCTGCTGTATCCCCGTACAGTTCGTCGGCAGATGCCACATAACCGGCAACCCTGCGAAACATCTGCTCAGGTGTTTCGCTCACTTGGCCGTGTTCGTCTTTTAGCAAGTACCTGCGCCTTAGCACTTTTAGTGCGTTATCTGATAGTTCCAATACATACCAGCCCTGTAAATCGATAAATACAACATTATATAATTCAATTCCTTGTATTATTAAAGTTGGTGAAAAGGAACATGGAAATTCTGCTGCATATCTGCTGTGCCCCCTGTGCCACTTATACGGTAAAGGCGCTTAGGTCTGGGGGCTTTGATCCTGTTGGCTATTTCTATAACCCAAATATCCATCCGTTCACAGAGTACAGGCGCAGGTTTGAAACTTTGCAGCAGTATGCAGGGGCTGTGGAACTGGATGTGGTATACAAGGACGAGTACATGCTGGAGGATTTTATCAGGCAGGCTCTTGAGGTAGATGACAGGTGCGCTTTGTGTTATTCCCTGCGGCTGGAGGAGGCTGCCAGGCAGGCATCGGATATGGGTATCTCCAGTTTCACTACGACGCTGCTGATATCCCCTTACCAGAAACATGAGATGATAAGGGACATTGCCAGCGGTCTTGCATCTGAATACGGCGTGGAGTTCTATTACCAGGATTTCCGTGACGGGTACAGGGAGACCTTCCAGTTATGCCGCGACCTGGGACTGTACCGCCAGGCGTACTGCGGCTGCATATTCAGTGAAAAGGAGAGATATTACCGTAAGCTTGTAGATGGGTGAGATGTTATCTGAATAATGTATATGAAAGTTTTTAGTCGAAGGATAGATCGCACTTTCCGCACGTCTTTCATCAAACATAGTATTTTTCGCATTCTTTACCCATCAGACTCAAAATATCCCACAATTCATCAGTCATATTTGCTACACTTTTCTCAACAGTTCCATCAAGTGGAATTGCCAATTCCGTAATCCTCCTAAACAAGAAAAATACCCACCTCATTGTTGGACTCTGTGTAGGCTTCTTAACCTGATTCCGTACAAATTTACCAGTCTCTTTTAACCCCCTCCTTAACTTCCATTGAG
>Ga0255452_1050_pt1 | contig 13475 bp, 13 predicted proteins | sample ANMaggQLBNCT01D9_FD_182652 | JGI IMG/M metagenome (GOLD analysis project Ga0255452, IMG submission 182652) | Sediment cell enrichment communities from methane seep in Santa Monica Basin, California, United Staets - ANME aggregate JGI... | ecosystem: Environmental > Aquatic > Marine > Cold seeps >...
TTTAATAACCCTGAATATCCTTGTGACAATAGGGTTTCTTGGCATAGTGAAATCTTCCCGCATTAAACACAATCCCCTAAATTGTGGGGACACTTTACACACACTTGCGCAGCTCGCCAGTTCCTTCATTTCTCAACCACTTTCCAGTGACCTGCTTTTCTTGAGCCAACCCTTTTAACCAAACCCTTTTCTTTAAGTTTCTCAATGACCTTTTTAGTGTTTCGTAGATTTATGTTAAGTATCTCCGATAACTCATTTGCGGTAACTTTAGGACGCATTTGCATTTCTTCAAAAATTGCGTGCTCATTGTCTGATAATGAATTTATAGTGTCTTTTATAGTGTCTTTTATAGTGTCTTTTATAGTGTCTTTTATAGTGTCTTTTATAGTGTCCTTTTCAGTGCCCTTAACTAACGGAAAAGTAATCTTGTAGTAATCAACACCACCCGATACCACAGGTACGTCCTCATAATAGGCTTTCCAGCCAGTGATCATTTTATCAAAACCCGATCCTGCGTTCTCAGCCAGTTTTATAACCCTGAATATCCTTGTGACAATAGGGTTTCTTGGCATAGTAAAATCTTCCCGCATAATAGATTCAATATCCTTGGGCAGGCTGCCAGGATTTAAAAACTCGATCCGGTCAAGGAAGACCCTTATCCTCGGTTTCATAGGGCTGAAATAATCAGAATGTATCAGAAGATTTACCAGTGCCTCTCGTATTGCAATAAGCTGGGGTTGCCTATCCGTTGCTAAGCCGTCTGCCCTTAATGTAAAAGGCAGATCGATCTTTTTGATCAGGCGTTCGATAATGCTAAAATAGAACCTGAAAAGATTCTCCTCTTCGTACAGCCTGTAATTGTAGCGAGTCGGTGCATCCGAATAAGATGTGCCCATAATCTCCAGATAATCGACTCTGAAATCCGTAGCATGCGGTTGATGTTATCCTCCCTGCCAAAGACAAGCAGACCTCCAATTGTAATTCTGCCATTGATTACAACCTGCAACTTTTCAAGCAATTCTTCAGTTGACAATTGAGTATATCTGTGCTCGGGATTAACATTTTCCAAATAGGTTCTATAATCAGAGATCGTTTTCTCGTCCAGGTCATCAATTGTGAAATCTGTGAGTTCCTGGTCCTTAAGACCAAAAGCAGAATCCCTGTACATTGCATCTATTTCAACATCAGTAGCCCGCTGGTCTCCGCTACCGGTCCTGATAAAAGTATTTTTCCTTGAATTAAAATAAACAGGCTTATTTTCAGACGAAGGAACACAAAAAGCAAGGACAACTTTTCCATCAAAGTTATACTTTTCACTCCTCACCCTGATTTTGTTGTTGAATTTATCTCCCCTGAGAACAGTTGTAAAATCCTGTTCGATCTTTTCAGCATCTTCAACACCGGATATCTCAAAGATCTTCCCAGTCTGCCGAACTCCAAAAACAAGCCATCCACCGTTTGTATTCGAAAATGCACTGATAGTTTCAAAACTGCTCTTGGGAATTGAAGTCTTCGCCTCTTTCACTTCAAAATCTTCCCATTCAAGTTCTTCCAACCTGTCAAACAATTCCTTATGATCCATGATATGACTTTCTCCCTCTCATTCAATCCAATTTTCAGAGATTAAACACAATCCCCGAAATTGTGGGGACACTGTACCCACAACCTGACCGGCTCGCCTGTTCCTTCATTTTCCCCGCGCCTTTTTACCATACCTGAACATATGCACCCCTTCCCTTTTTTCCTCAGGGAGTAAATCTGCTAACTGCGCCCTCACCTCTTTCTCGCTTTTTCCAGATGCTATTACAACATTCTCAAAGATAGCAAACCATCCAGGTGCAACACCTATTTCAGAAAGTCGTTTTGAGATATTTCTTGCATTTGACTTGCCTATCTCCCTGTGATAAACGTTCGCAAGTTCAGGTTTCTCTATCAGGATATCCTCAATTTCTTCCCAATATGTTTCCCGATTTGATCTGCTCCTGGCGTATAACTTCAGCAATTCTTCATCAGAATCTTCTTTTTCCCGGACAGGTGTATCCAGGGAAGTGATTATCCCGTACCTTCTTTTTGCCTTCTGGTATTCAGCCTGGATACCGCCCCTCATGCCACTTCCAATCCGGATATTATAAAACCTAAAAAGTCCACAGTAAATAATTTGTCCCTTAAAAGGCAGAAGAGTGGTTTCAACATACTGGGGCAAAAATGGAGGTACAATATCCTTTATCTCCCCAAATATACCAATAACACCATACACCTTCTGGTCTTTACCTGTGGTCATAAAAACAGAATATTTCTTTAAATGAGCCACAAGCAAAAACCTGTCTTTTATATGATTTTTCCAGCTCTTGATTATACCAAGTTCTTCGCTATCAAAGTTAAACGGGTTTTCAGAAATAAATGAATCAATAAGTTCCGGATTGTTAAACAATATATCATTAAGCTTATTGACATCTTCAAGATTCTTATCTTTTAATAACGGTTCACTCAAACTTTCTATGATCTGGTACTTCAGGTTCACAAAGAATAAAAGAGACCAGTGTAACCTGAAAAACATATCAGCATCTTCTTCATTCAACATCATAATAACACTTCAATAGTTTTTTGTTAAATGTCTTATATAACTGGTGCTTCTACTATTTACCATTCTCGCCCACCCCTAACCGGTCCGCCTGCCCCGCAATTCCTTATACCAAGATAAAGTTCGCCCTTCTGGTGTTTATTAAGGATCGCAGCAATGGAAATAACAGCTTCCTTCATCTCAGAAGTTGACCTCTTAAGCTCAAGTATGAATCAGGACCGGTAAGAATGTGGAGAAAGCACCATTTAGTCATTGCCATTCTCATGGTCAAGAATATAGGAACACGAAAACATAGTTTAACTTTTCATCTTTTAATGGCCTTTGGATAAAATAACAGTAAGTATTATGTTGATTGCTATTTATTTTAATTTTATGGCATCCCGGTTAGATATTAATCCTGAAGAGACCACAAAGAGAATTACTAATTTTATCAGGTCATATGTGAAAAAGTCAGGTACCAAAGGATGCATAGTGGGACTAAGCTCAGGTATTGATTCTACTGTTACTGCATACCTTGCAGTGAAAGCACTGGGTAGGGAAAATGTACTGGGCCTAATCATACCTGAGAGGAACCTGACACCTGCTGAGGATGTACTTGATGCCACAGAGATTGCACGTACATTGAACATTGAATTTTCGGTGGTAGAGATTGCAGATATATTGAATGCGTTCTTCATCTCCATACCAGAACTGGTAGAGTCTGACCTGGCAGCTACCGGGAACCTGAAGGCAAGGATACGGATGTGTGCCCTGTATTATTATGCTAATATCATGAACAGGATAGTGATGGGTACGGGTAACAGGACCGAACTCCTGCTGGGTTATTTTACTAAATACGGTGACGGCGGTGTTGATATTGAACCTTTGGGCAACCTATATAAAACCCAGGTTAGGGCACTGGCAAAATATCTGGAAGTGCCGCACCATATTATCGATAAAACGCCAACTGCCGGACTGTGGCCAGGCCAGACCGATGAAGGAGAACTGGGTATGTCATATGAAGAGATCGATACCGTGTTCCTGAACTTACTGGATATGAACGAACCGATAGAATATTTAATCAATCGCTACGGGATTGAAGAATCTGCAATCAATGGCCTGATGGTGCGTATTGAAAAGAATATCCACAAACGCAAGGTGGCACCTACTCCTCCTAAATAGGAATATGGTGCTGGCTTTACAGCCGGATTATTTCAATATACCCCTGTAGCTGTATTTTGACTTCGAATCTTCAGGAATGGCATCCAGGTTGATCAGGAATTTGGGATCCTGCATCATGCACAGGTTCCTGCGCTCCTTGAAATCCTCCAGCGACCTGATTATTTTCCATGCAGCCCCCAGTCCGTTCTCTTCCAGCGCATTCCCGAACTCAAAAGGCATATATGGACATGCTTTTACTCCTCCGTCCACGCATATATGAGCCCAGCGCCTGCCAGCCATGCAGCCCAGCATCTCGCCTTCAAAAAAGGAACTGGTGAATACCTTAGGGCCCGGGCCCGGCTGGTTGAGGGTGTGGTGCATATCCAGTAACACCTGCCTGTCCGTATCTGAGATTACAGGGTCGCCAGGACGTTTGGCCACGCTCTCCCAGATGCTGAACTCGTGCACACCCAGTTCACCTGCCAGTTCATAGAGACCAGGTAGTTCATGCATGCGCTCGGGCGAGACGTGGGTGGTCATGGTGACCATAAGTCCTGCAGCCAGCCCCATCCTGATGGCATCCACTGCCCAATTATAAGCGCCTTCCAGCCGCCGGGTCTGGTTGTGTTTAGCCGGGTCTGTGCTGTAAATACTTATGAGCAGGTTATGAAGGCCAGCATCCTTGAGCTGGGCGGCTGTTTCAGGTGTCATCTCTGTACCAGGAGTGAACAGGTTGACGATGGCACGATCCTTGTCCACATATTCCACCAGTTCGATGATATCGTCCCGCAGCAGGGGATCGCCTTCTGTAAATGTGATGATAAATGCGCCCATGTCCAGGGCCTGGTCAATCATTGCCTTGATCTGCCCGGTTGTCATCTCGCCTTCGCCCTCGCTGACTGTGCAGTGCTCACAGTTGCATTTGCACTCCCTGGTTATTTCAATAGACACGGTCTCTGGTACGTATTTACCCAGGGCACAGTTCACTTCTGCCCGCATCAGCCTATTGAACACTTTACCCGGTATAGGCGGCAGCCATGTGGAGGCAATCACCGTATTTCCATCTACCCGGACCGGCTTTTCATCTCGCAGCCGCTCATTGATTCGTTTCAGGGCTGGCCCGCAGGCGGCACCCAATGCCCCGGATGCCTTTAGCCGCATACCACCGACAGTCTCCATGTCCACGCTCAGACCCGGCATTGTGAGTATATTGATCTTCTCTTCATTCATATAGCTGAATTAATACGCTGAATTGACTATAAATCTTTGTTATTGATTCTAAAAACATCCAGTCCACGTATGGAGCCCGAAGGGCTGCATACGTGTGCGGCCTGCTACTGGCCTGAGTAGCTGTGCCTGAGTAGTAGAGTAGAAAGTGGGCCCACGGCGATTCGAACGCCGGACCTCACGGTTATCAGCCGTGCGCACCACCTGGCTATGCTATGGGCCCTCAATAAAATTAGGTGCTGCATGGTGCTTACAGGATGTTTTCTGATGTTCGACTTTGTATTTTAATGTTTGGATTGCAGGGATTGTAAGATATTTGGACAAATCTATTTTGGTGTTGGGATTTCATTGATCAATCCGTGTAAATCCGTATCTTAGAATACTAACTCTCAACCCCTGTCAATCACAACCCCCATTCCAACCCATCATTCCAACCCATCATTCCATTATCTTTATTTAGGTTAATCAGTAATAGGTAACCCACCACTTATTTAAAATAATTAGGGGCATCAACCATGTCTGATATTAAAATAACAAAGTCCAAAACCAGTAAGATCGACTCAGTTGATTTTGAAAATCTTGGTTTCGGTGAAGTCTTTTCAGACCATATGTTCAGTATGGATTATGAAAACGGGGAATGGATCAACCAACGGATCGAACCCTACGGCAAGATAGAGTTCGAACCAGCTATGTGCACTCTGCATTACGCCCAGGCTGTATTTGAAGGGCTTAAAGCCTTTCACGTTAGAGATGGCAGCATCAACATCTTCAGGCCCGAAAAGAACCTGGAAAGGATGAACAGGTCCAATGAAAGGATGTGCATGCCGACCATCGATGAGGACATGTTCTTCGATGCCATGACCGAACTGATAAAACTGGAAAGGGACTGGATACCAAAAGACACAGGACATTCATTATACATACGTCCTTTTATCTTCGGCACAGATAATTTCGTTGGAGTCCACCCATCCTCTACATATAGGTTCATGATAATCCTCTCCCCGGTAGGTGCATACTACAAAGAAGGCTTCAATCCGGTCAGCCTGCTTGTGCCTGAGGAATATGTAAGGGCAGTCAAAGGCGGAGTTGGGGATGTAAAGACCGCAGGCAACTATGCAGCCAGCCTCCTCCCTGCCGAAATCGCACAGGAAAAAGGTTTTACCCAGGTCCTGTGGCTCGATGGTGAGCACCATAAATATATCGACGAAGTGGGTACCATGAACATTTTCTTTGTTATAGATGATGAAGTAATAACACCACCATTGGAAGGTTCAATCCTGCCCGGTGTCACCCGGGATACTGCACTGGACCTGACAAAATCCTGGGGTATGAAAGTCAATGAGCGGCGCATCTCGATAGATGAACTCATCCAGTCCTCGAAAGAGGGACGGTTGCAGGAAGTATTCGGTACCGGTACCGCAGCCGTTATCTCACCGGTTGATGAAATCCAGTACAGGGATACCAACATCAATATCAATCACGGCCAGATAGGACCAATAGCAAGGAGACTGTTCGACGAGATCTCCAGCATCCAGTACGGTGAGATACCTGATACTCACGGCTGGATATACAATATACCCTGACCAGGCGGTATCGATCATTGAATGGTATCCCCTTCAAATTAAATGGTAATTGATCATAGTGCTCTGAATTTTGAGACACAGATTACACAGATTGATTGTGGTTGTGAAAATCAGTGTAATCTGTGAAATCAGTGTCTACATTAATCTTGCATTTGACCATACTTTTTGAAGTGGATACATTGAATGCCTTAATTGTGATATATGGTAGCTGCCATACCCATGTGTTGGATCTTTATTGTTACCAGGTCGCACAACAGCAGTTGAGCACACACGACACGATTATTTTCTACAGGAATAAGCTGTCGTGGCAGCCTAATCCTCACATTTATTTATCCTCAAACCTTACTGGTATCACATGACAGACATCGTGATCATCGATTACGGCTTGGGCAACCTTCGCAGCGTTACCCGCGGTCTTGAACATGCCGGGGCAAGCGTTACCATCTCTTCAGACCCGGCCGCAATGCACAGGGGAGACGGCGTGGTGCTGCCCGGAGTGGGTGCATTCCAGGACGCCATGCACAACCTGGCCCCGCTCAAGGACGACCTGATAGAGGTAGCAGGAACTGGAAAACCATTGCTTGGGATATGCCTCGGGATGCAGATGCTGCTCAGCCGGTCCGAAGAGGGAGGTCTGACCGACGGCCTTGACCTTGTGCCCGGCGAAGTCGTTCGCTTTCCAAAATCGGCAGGCAAGATACCACACATGGGCTGGAACTCCCTTGATATTAAAAGTGACCACCAGTTGTTCAGGGACATACCACCCAAGACCTATACATATTTTGTCCACTCCTACTATGCAGACTGTGCCCCGGAATACGTACTGGCATCATCCGAATACGGTATGGAGTTTGCCGCTGCTGTCGTCAATAATGAAGGTAACGTGATGGGGACCCAGTTCCACCCTGAGAAGAGTGGAGACTTAGGATTAAAGATGCTTGAGAATTTTGTTGGGATGTGTTAAGTTTTGGACCAGGATATTGACCGCTGGTTCCCCTATCCCGAATACAGGCCACACCAGCGTGAGATGCTGGAGGCAGCGGCAGAAATAGTACGCACCGGCGGGCATAGCGTATTTATGGTGGATGCACCCACCGGTAGCGGGAAGACCAGTATTTTGTCGGCCCTGCTTGCTGCCAGGAATGATCAACGCATAGTGGTTGTACTGCGCACTGTAAGTCAGGTTTCCATCTATCTTGACGAGATTAAAAAGATAAGGCAGAACACCAACAAGCGTCCAAGGGTCGCATACCTGGTAGGCAAGGCAAAGACCTGCCAGTTGAGGGATGAGATGGACAGCGTCTACCTGGGATGCGATATACTAAAGATCATGACCAGGCAACTGCTGGAATCAAGGATGCAGGAATATATGCATCTGGCTGGAAGGTCGCAGGATACGGTCTATGACCCTTCAAAGGATGATTCGCTGCTTGAATTGATAATGGATGAGAGGGAGGGGGAGCGTTCCTGCTGTCCATATTATTTGCGGTCCAAAGAAGCTTATTTCTTTGATGGGGAAATTAAGTTTCGCAGTTCCAGGAAAGCCCAGGAAGTTGGCCGGGCCATCGGGGACAATATTATTTACCTGGACGAACTGGACGAACATTGCGGTGATATGTGTCCCTATGAAGCTATGGCATTATCAGCAGAAGATGCTGATGTAGTTATCCTGAACTACAACCATGTGTTCGATGATACCTACAGGGATGTCATGTACAACTGGCTGGGTCTTGAACCTGAAAAGACCATCCTGCTAATAGATGAGGCCCATAACCTGGGGGATACTGTACGGGCCGTGAACAGCGATGTCCTGCCCCAGTTCTCTGTTAAAAAAGCCATAAAAGAAGTGGAATCCTCAAGGATGAAGGCAAGGAAGGCGGGCCTGAACCAGAGCCTGGCCGTGGCAGAGCAGATACTGCCCCGGATAATGAAGTTCATGGAAAAGATGAACGAGAAAGGCACATCATCAGAGGAATGGTTCGATCCGCACATGTTCGCGGATTTTGTGTTTGGTGAAAGCCTGGTACGTGAGGATGAGAGGATGGTGGCTGAACTGATGAACCTGGGCGATGTGATAGCCAGGCAGAAGGAGAAGGAATCCGAATCATCCGAAATTCACCTCCAAAAGGTAGGTGACTTTTTGTTCATGCTGAACTTTGCAAAGAGCGATGAGGCTTACGTGCCACTGAAATATACTGATAAACGCCAGGTGGGGGGCAATACCTACACGTCCACCACACTGGAAATACGCAACCTTGACCCCAGCCTGCAGATAGAGAGCGTGATGGGGCAGCACCATGCTACTGTAATGATATCTGGTACATTCTCGCCGCCTGAAGCATATGAGCTTTATTATTTTGCTAACAACGGCAGGGCAACCATAATGACACTCCCAAACCAGTTCCCTCCTGAGAACAGGCTGGTACTGGCAGCAAGCAGGGCCACCACACAGAGTTCGCTAAGGGATGACCGGGATAATGTGACTGAGATACAGCAGCATCTGGAAGCGTTCATTACAGGTGTAGCTGGCAATGTTGTGGTCTACTTCACTTCATATAATCTACTGAACCAGTACATGGATGTCTGCACCATGATTGCAAATGCAGCAGGCAAACAGATCTATCTTGAACCCAGGGACTCGAAGGAAGTATCATCAGTGCTGGGTCGGTTTTTCCAGGCCGGGCTTAAGAGTGCCACAAAACCAGGAGTACTGCTTGCGGTGGCCGGTGGCAAGATGAGTGAAGGGATCGACTACCGGGGCGAGGCCCTGAAAGGTGCCATGGTGGTCGGACTGCCGCTGACTGCATATACCGAGATACAGAAGACTGTGAATGAGTATTACAAAGGCAAGTACGGGAAAAAACAGGGGATGTTCATAGCATACACCCTGCCTGCCATGAACAGGGCACTGCAGGCACTGGGAAGGGTACACCGCGCAGCAGATGAGGATGGAGTGCTGGTGCTTTGTGATTTTAGGTTTTCGAGTAAGGGAGGGATGGGGGTGCGGGAGTATCTGCCGGAATGGATGGACAGGGAATTGAAGGTATGTTCTGGCAAGGAAAGTGCACAACTGATCACGGAATGGGTAAAGGACTATAAGCATGCGGATGTTCCACTGGAAACAAAGGGGTTCTTGAATGTGGAAACTGACAACAATGAGGTACAAGAACCCGTTTTACAGACTGGTAAAATTAAAAAGACCAGGCTTTTAAATATCCTTGGAAAGATTGCCAGGTCTAAGGAGAGATTCTATCTCGGCACTATTAATAATCAACTTAAAAAGGAGGATCGATTGGATTCAATGCAGTTGAAGGAAATATTCACGGATGAGGATTTTTCTCGTCTGGGACTAAAAGCCTGTTATGTGCCCTCAATAGGTGAGGTGGAAGTAAAGCGCATCCGAAAGAACGATAAGTAGATAATGGATACAATAGATATTAATGTGAATCGCCCGGTAACTTTTTGCCGTCGTGGCTTAGCTTGGCAGAGCGACTGATTCGTAATCAGTAGGTCGTGGGTTCAATTCCCACCGACGGCTTATTCTCTTATTTTTCCTGCATTCTCTCAGTTCTCTTCTTCCATATGTAGGAGAGGTAGTCAATCTCTCCACGTGACCCTCCAAGATGAGTCATGATCTTATTAAGGCTCACATCCTTCTTCTGACCGGGTGAATGCGGTTCCGGATAGATAATATTCCTTGCAATAAAGTCAAGATTATTATTAATAATTGGCTTTACTGCTTTTGATTCGTCCTTATGGTGGAGTGTTTTCATATCTTCAACCCCTACATAGTTATATTCTCAGTAATTATTAAATATTCGCAACAGGAATATTTAATTTTAACCTGGCTTTGTTGAAATTATACTATATTACAACTGCCTGCAACATAAAAAATAGGATAGCAACTCGTAGAACCGCATGCAAAAAAGTCACCGAAGGCTTTATGACTAATAATCGCTTATCTAAGCCCTTACCCTTACCTTATTTAATACCACAGAAGCGGGGTGGGGTAGTCAGGAAATCCCGACGGGCTCATAACCCGTAGATCCATGGTTCGAATCCATGCCCCGCTATGTTATTTATCAAAAAAATTTATATATATACGAACCAAATACCAATTAGAGTTAATAAAAGTGGGTTAATAGAGCAGTGATTGATCTAATAACATTAATTGAGATTTTGTCCGTCATAATACTGATAGGACTATCGGCTTTTTTTTCATCTTCCGAGACCGCTTTTATATCGGCAAACCGAATTAAGATGCTTCACCTGGCAGAGAAAGGTGATAAGAATGCCAATATCATCCATAAGGAACTGCAGCATCCTGAGAAGTTCATTACCACAATTCTTGTGGGTAACAACATCGTAAATGTGACTGCTTCAGTGCTTGTCACTGCCCTGACATTGAATTATTTTGGTAATATAGGTATTGCCATAGCCACCGGTGTAATGACAGTGGTTATTTTAGTATTCGGGGAGATCGTCCCAAAGACATTTGCCACCCGGCATGCTGATACCTATTCCCTGAAGATTGCAGGGCTGCTGGAACTACTTACCAGGATACTATACCCGGTTGTCTTTATTTTGACCCAGATCACCAACATTGTACTGAGAATTTTAGGGGTAAAGGAAAAGATCAAGAACCCCTTAATTACAGAAGACCAGATAAAACTCTTACTCAAGGTCGGTGTGGAAGAGGGCGTGTTCGAGCGTCATGAGCAGGACTACATCCATAAGGTATTCGAGTTCACTGACGAGAAAGCAAAGACAGCCATGACCTATAAGGCAGATATGGTGACGGTTGAAAATACCATGACACTTGATACAGCACTTGAAAAGATCAATGAGTCCGGTCATTCAAGGCTTCCTGTCTGGAAGGATAATTTTGACAATATTATAGGTATGATATATGCGAAAGACCTGCTGAAATACCGCGATGAAGAACTTGAAAGAATGAATGTTGAAGAGATACTGAGACCCATATTGACTGTCAGGAGTGACCGCAAGATCGCTTCGGTATTCAAGGAACTCCAGTTCAGGAAGATACAGATAGCAGTAGTGGTAGATGAGAAACGGAATGTGGTGGGGCTGTTATCCATGGAGGATATCATTGAAGAGATCGTAGGGGAGATTCTTGATGAATATGATATAGAGGGAATGGGTAACGGTATATTGCCCAAACCAAAGAACAGGGTACGTTAGTATGTAGATGAGGCCCCTGGGAGATTAATAAGAACATTTACGGTATTTCCCGATAATTTTGAGTTGATGCAGTCTCAACCTGCGAATCTTGAAGAGAAGACCAAACGGTATATGGTTATGCTGGAAGAGGCACTGAAGGACGTTAAGACTACAGTAGGAGAAGGGTCATATCTCAAGAAGATAGCTGATGATTATCTTGACATGGCCAGGTCCTATTACAATGACGGTGTCCATTTCGTAGAGAGTGAAGACAGGGTCAATGCCCTGGTATGTTTCAGTTATGGTCATGCATGGCTGGATGCCGGCGTACGATTGGGAGTGTTTACAGTAAAAAATACCGAATTGTTTGCCATTTAGGATTTCAAAGATAAAACGCTGCAAAACAGATGATAAAAGTTGTAAGAATATGTGAGGATTGATTGTTGTATGTTGATGAATTACAAGGTAATATTGGAAGCGGCCTGGTTGGTAAAGGACATTGAAACAGTTGATGATGCAATGGGAGTAGCCATTGCAGAGGCAGGGAAACGATTGAATCCCCAGCTTGAATATATTGAAATCAATATCGGCACCACTTATTGTCCTGCCTGTAATGAACCATTTGATAGTGTGTTCATCACAGCCAATACCGCACTTGTGGGACTGATGCTTGAGATGCGTGTATTCGATGCAGAGAATGAGGAACACGCTGCCAGGATAGCGAAATCTGTTATAGGCAAAGTAATGAAAAATATTCCACTCAATGTGATAGAGGTCACTGACCTGGAAAATCCTGATGAAGATGAGTGAGATAAAGGGGTATTGCTCTTGGACAAAACAATTTCCGTAATAGGGCACACCGCATATGACCACCTGTTTGATGTAACACAGTTTGCACAGCCCAACTCGTCAATGCCCATAAACGGTTACCACATTTACTTTGGCGGTGGTGCAGCAAATATTTCAGCAGGAATTGCCACCCTTGGAGGAAAAAGCCAGCTGGTCTCGCCTGTTGGTTGTGATTTTAAAGGGTCTGATTACCAGCGGCATCTGGAACGCCTGGGTGTGGATACCAGTCTATTGTACAACATAAGGGATAAAAAAACGGCTTCAGCATTCATATTTACTGATGAAGACCATGACCAGGTAACCTATTTCTACTGGGGAGCATCAAATGATTTCCCGAAACTCAAACCGCCCAGCCTGGAATTCGTACACCTGGCCACTGCCGATCCTGTGTTCAATTCAAAGGCTGCCAGGCTCGCTGACTTTGTCTCATTCGATCCGGGACAGGACCTGGTAGTATATTCCAGGGAATGCCTTGATATCATACTGGAACATACCAATATCCTGTTCACCAACCGCCATGAGATAGAACGGCTCGCCCAGATGACAGGGCGCTCACGTGAAGACCTTGAGGCAGATATCGGGCTGGTAGTGGTCACACTTGACAAAGGCGGCAGTGAGATACACATGGACGGGGAAAGGATGTTCATCCCTGCCGTGCAGGTGGATGCAGTGGACCCCACTGGAGCGGGCGATGCCTACCGTGTAGGATTCCTGGTAGCTTATACCAGGGGCTTTTCCCTGGAGGTGTGCGGACGGGTGGGATCTGTTACGGCATCTTTTGTGGTGGAGAAAGTTGGCTGCCAGACAAACCTGCCCACCTGGGAGCAAATGCGGGAAAGGTTTAATAATTATTATGGTGACTTTGAATTATGATGCGTCAGGTTTTTGCAAACGTAACAGGAGTAATTATTCTT
>Ga0255452_1052_pt1 | contig 13318 bp, 16 predicted proteins | sample ANMaggQLBNCT01D9_FD_182652 | JGI IMG/M metagenome (GOLD analysis project Ga0255452, IMG submission 182652) | Sediment cell enrichment communities from methane seep in Santa Monica Basin, California, United Staets - ANME aggregate JGI... | ecosystem: Environmental > Aquatic > Marine > Cold seeps >...
CATAGGGATTATACTGCTCTGGTCCTATATTTCCAATGTCATGGAATTTGTCTTTGTGCATTCCCTTGTCACCAATGTTGTGACATTCTGGGCATATACACGTCAATACCTGCGTCAGGGTTTTAATCTGTTCATAATCCGGTTCGTCCTGGGTCTGGCATTTCTTTCCATATTAATAATCTCCATGCTGCCGATAGTCTTGCCGATACTGGATTCACCAGGTGATTTTCATATTGGAATGTTAATCGGGGGTATTTTCTTATTGATAGGTGTTCTGCTCATACTTGCCATTATCAGCGGAATAATCGAGTCATTCATTAATCTTTCCATACCCATGTCCATGTACCAGAACACCGGCATTATTGCTGCTTTTAAGAAAGTCCTGGGCTTATTCAAGGCCGACTGGAAGCAGATAATAGTCTACTGGGTGGTAAGGTTCTTCCTTAGAATAATAGTAGGGATCATTGTGGCACTGGCAGCATTGATCATATTCATTGTAATATTTGGCATAATTTTCATGCTGGGCCTGATACTTTACCTTCTATTGTCATGGGCCGGACTGGGTACAGGGGATGCCGTGTTCTGGGTAATTATGGCACCCTTCGGACTGGTAGCATATGTTCTACTAATTGTATTCTTCCTGCTTGTGTCGGTGCCTGTGCCCGTATTCATGAAATACCATATGCTCACCTTCCTCAAGTCATGGTACCCCGAATCCGGAATACCTTTCTTTGAACTGGCTCAGGAAAAATAGTAAATATTTAATTGAACAACGCCAAGATGTGCATGGTCTCATGCAATCTTGCCAGTTCTTCCTTTTGAGCAGGGCTAAAGTCTTTTGGGTACCAGGTTTCTACCACATCATCAGGGGACGGGCCATTTCTATAGACTTCGAACTCTGCGTTCATAATATTATCACTCTCATTGGTGTGGCCAAATCCCCAGACATGCCCTAGTTCGTGCAGTAAAATCGTGGTCTCCATGTCATTCTGGGGCAGGGAACCTTTGAATATTATTATTGAATCTGCGGCATAGGTGACACCAACCGAATACGGCTTTGTAGAGGCTGCATGCATACGATTCGAATAATCCTGGTCTTCCTGCTGCCATATAGTATCCAGGTATAGGATATAGAGGGTGATGTTCCCACCAAACCATCCGGTCCGGTAGTCCCTGTTTTGTTCCTGGAGCATTGATGTTATCTTAATAATGTCATACCCATAGATCACGGCTGGAACCTCATCATCTTCAATATCCTGATCAAGGTGTACCAAAACCTCCTTGCCTGAATACATCTCGATCTGCTGCTGCAGGGCTTCAATGGTTTTTGGTGCAGGTTCCATACCGGGCTGGTAGTCTATTTCGACTACTATTGTTTTGTATGGAGAATATTTTGAAAGGTACAGGGCATTGTAAGACCCGGGTATGTGAATCTCACCATAATGGACATAAGCCGGTATCAATATCAACACGCTAGCTAATGCTACAGCTATCACCACTGTGGCAGCATAAATGACCAATGTTTTAAGGACTGATTCGCTCATCTGATTTCTCTAATTATATATATTGAACGTTATTAATTATTAATTATTTGTTATTCATCCACATTGAATTCTATATTCCTGTTTTCTAGTTCCCTGATAATCTCCTGGAAGAATATGCCCTGTCCCTGTATGTGGGAGTGGCCAGCTTCACACAGGCGTCCTCCTTCCATACCGACACTGGTGGTCAGGGTACCACATGAGGGACTCCCCTTTACTCCGACCAGCCTGATACTGTGGCCTGCTTCATCGAGCATCTGGATGGTGTCAGCTGCAGGCTGTAGAATGCGGCGGCAAAAACGCCTGTAATTAGGGATATCCAGTTGCTCGGAAGTTATTTCCCACCGTTTAAGTCCAAGATAGATGATTTCCGGACAGGGAAGTTGAATAATGCTACCACTCAGGTCCGGGCGGCTGTGGCATTTCAGCCCTTTTAGCTGCACATCGGGGTTTATCAGGCAGTGGGCGATTACCTGTATCTCCTGCATGCAAGTGTGATAGGATACCATCGGAATTAACACTTTTCTCTCTAAGCGCATCAGTTACATTCATATCTAAAGTTCTTGCCAGGTATCCGGATTGAATGTGTACAGTGCTGGAACCGGTATGAGCGCATTATCCAACATGAAGGGAAAGCGGACGTAAGTATGATAGCGGGGAGCGGGATAGTGAGGGGACGAATGGGGGGCTGGGTTTTATCATTTGGTTCACCGCAAAGTGCGCAAAGACCGCAAAGGATTCTACTGCCATGGCTTTGCGTCCTTTGCGGTGCAGTATTTCATAAATAATATATTTTAACAGCCACTGGCAGCTAACCAACACAACATACACTTCGCACACAGGGACTGCCGCATATCAATGCAGCCACAAGTGACCATAAAAGTGCCTGCCTGTACCCACTTCCACTTCTTTCACCCAGTATATGTGCACCCACACGCGGACACCAGCGCAGGAGTGGAGAAGTGCAGAAAAAAAAGCAGGCTGGAATTAATTCAATATTAACCGCGGTTCAAAACTCACACGAATCCACAAGGCTGGCTGCCACACTGCCGCCCTAACGGGCTGCGGTGGCAGTGTAAAGTGCAGATGCAGGGGCGACGGGAGATTTAAAGTAAAATGTCTTCACTTGTATGCCTTTTTTCTATAGAATACTACAAAAACTTTTACGGAATGTACTTCAAGTTCTATTTAAATCCTGTAATGGCCAGTCCTAATACGGTAAATTTTTCTTGTTCAAGCTAGTTTCTTAACGTCCATTCTGGCTGGAAAATCAGGAAGTTTATTTATGGCCTCTTTTATTCTTTGAATGTCAGAAGCAGGAAATTTTTTGATTTCTTTGATAGCGTTTTTTTCGATAAGAACATCATAGCTCATTATCAATTTCCTCAAGTGCGATAAATTCGTTTTCTTCTCGTCCTGCTCTTGTGATATAGTCCCTTATAAGCTCTATTTCTTTGTCATCAGGAAGCACTTCGCCCATCATGAGTAAACTTTCAACATGTTCAAGCCTTCTTAAAACTTCATCAAGTTTTACACTGTTATTTTCGATTGATGAACTCATACTATTGAATCACGATTCATATTAGATAAATTTTGTGAATGCACGCCATCCACGCACCCGCCATATGCAGCCATCTATACACTATCATGCAGGAAAACCAACCTATTTAATATCCCCGGAAGATTATTCATAGCCCTACAAAAAACACACAAAACACCCCATATCTTTAAACCATGACCAAAACACCACAACCACCCAAAAATAAAACCCTACCGACCCACACCCACACCACAGTACTGGGTTTCGGAGCACTGAACCTTGACAGGATATACTACGTAGACAGGATTGTCAGGCCCGATGAAGAAGGTTTTATCAGTTCCACAGAAAACCACCCAGGCGGGTCAGCAGCCAACACCATTGTAGGTCTGTCCAGGATGGGCACCGCAACCGGCTACATAGGAAAAGTAGCTGGAGATGAAAGCGGCAGGATACTACTTGACGACCTATCATCAGAAGGTGTGGATATAACAAGTGTCTGTATTACCAATAACCAGAATGACAGGAGCGGTGAATGCCTCATCATGGTAGACGGCAGTGGAGATAGGGGTATACTTGTAGACCCTGGTGTGAATGACACCATATCCACAGCAGATGTGGATATGAACCAGATCAACAGTGCAGCCCTCATCCACATGACCTCCTTTGTCTGCAGGAATTCCGACATATCCTTTAAGACCCAGAAGCATGTTGCAGCCCGTACTACCGCAGACATAAGCCTGGACCCTGGCACATTATATGCCGAGCAGGGCATGGAAGCATTAATGGAATTCATAAGCCGGGCCAGGGTGGTGCTGCCAAGCGACCATGAACTACAGCTCATGACCGGATGTGGGGATGTACGGGAAGGTGCCAGTAGGCTCATCGATGCCGGGGCACAATGGGTCGCTGTCAAGATGGGGGCAGATGGATGCTATGTTACGAACGGGTCCATACAAAAGCAGATACCTGCGCAAAAAGTAGTGGTGGTGGACACAACCGGTGCCGGCGATGCATTCAATGCCGGTTTTATCTATGGCATGCTGCAGTGTAAGACAATAGTGACCTGCGCCCTGATGGGTAACATTACTGCATCAATTAAAATAACAAAACGCGGTGCACGCAGCGGATTACCCCACAGGGACCAGCTGGATGCGGCTATAACAGGTCTTTAAGGTATATCCGGAATTTCCCCAGTTTCCCATCATAATTGCCAGACGAGATACGTTTCACACCCTGTACCCCGGATGCTGCATACATAGCTGCTTTCATGGCATTTCCCACAGCTTTTTCATCAACACCGTTGATCACGATCTCAGGAATGGACTCTATGCCGTCCGGCACTGCAAAATCCGGGATTTTTCCCTTCAGCGTGGGGCAGTAAGGATGGTTGGTACTTGGTCCCACCTCGGGATGTGCCTGCCCGGGATAGACTGGCTTGGAACCGGCAGAGCAGATATCAAAGGTCGATACCGCACCTTCCACGCCGTCCACAGCCTCCACTGCCCTGTCCCCGGCTTTTAGTGCTGTATCTACTGAATCGCAGAAGAACCATACATTTCCACCCATAACACCCCTTGCTGTGCCGAGATGCCGTTCGATGATGAACTCCCCCATCATAAGCGGGAGCACAATGGCCTGCCTGCCGTGCCGTTTCTCTTCGACCTGGTAGCCGTCAGCACAGTATCCCACCGGGGCCATCATATCAATGGAAGTCCCGGATTCCAGGGCATTGAACACTGATGTTGTGGGTACAACAAGGATGCCCTGCCTGATTCGCCAGCCCAGTTCCGAGGCCAGTATCTGGTCAGAGTCCTTGATATCGTTCACCCATATCTGCACAACAGCCCCTATCCTGCCATCAGGGGTGTCGGCCGGGTCAAGCCAGGCCTCTATACCGCCCTCGGATTTGCCGAATACGGTGGACGGCAGGGCAGTGGAAAGGTAAGCAGCACGTTTAAGCCGCTTCTTGTCGCTGGCAGTGATGATAAATCTGGTAAATACGCCGCTGAAGGCTTCACAGTAGGTATCATCCACAGTGATGTTATTTATATTCAAGTTCATACCTATCTTTTTAAGATTATTGCATTGCTTAGTTATTATATTTTCTCATTCTTTTTGCTGCCACTGTTTTTGTTGAATTTGAGCGAGAGCAAAATCGATAGCAAAATCGAAATCGAAATCGTTGATGCATGGTGCATGTTCATACTTGTTTGTCTGTAAGAGGATAACCGGGCCATAGTTCATTGAAGGTCTTATTGTGCAGTCTCAAAAGTTTTATATGGTTTCATAAAATACTATTCTACAATGAAAAATGTTGGATTACTGTTAGAAAGACAACATATACACCTGGGTTTATTAGCGGTTCTCCTGGCAGGAATATCTATTCTTGTTAAGACCAACAAATTCATGGATGGTCAAATTCTTGGTATTGATACGATAACATGGTTCGTGCTTGCCATCGCCATTGCCGTATTGCACCAGGTCTATGTCTTGTTCTGCTGGCGGGTACAACTGCATTATTCACTGATCACCAGGTCATTTGGCTGGAACGGATTTACCTATTATTCAACTGGTTTTTTCATACTTGCAATATTAAGGATAATTTTCGTAATACTACTGGCAGTTTCCAGCAGGAACACCCTGCCTGTGGACCAGTTCATATTGAACATCATGGCACTGGCAGTCACACTGCCGGCCGTGTATCTATTTTATTCTATTGCCAGGTTTTTTCCCTACAGTCGTGCTGTGGGGATAGACCACTTTGACAAGTCCTATAGAAATAAACCATTGGTAAAAAAAGGGATCTTCAAGTATTTCAAGAATCCAATGTATATTTTCGGGATTGCAATACTGTTGATACCCGGACTGTTGTATTCATCCGTTGCAGCGCTGCTGATAGCTTTATTTAGCCAGGTTTACATCTGGGTCCATTATTATACGACCGAGAGACCGGACATGAAAAGAATTTACGGTACCGGGTAGGACATATTTCCATTACCTGAAACCTCATGTCCAGTCGGGACAGGCTCATCCTCCTCTAATTTTATATACTACACAGAGAATACTTTCAGGTCATGAAAAAAAGGTATTTGATCCCTGCTGTCTTATTGATGCTCATATTATTACCTGGTGTATCCGGTGATATCGGTCCCAAATCTTCAATGAAGTTCAACCTGGTCTATGAGACACAGGGTATACCCGAACTCATTGACGGGCAGCAGATTGAATGTGATGATGCCGGGTGCTTTGATGCAAGACCACTGGAGTGGCTGGGTCCCCAGGGTTTTGATTGTACACAGGACGAATGTAATTCCATTGCCTACGGGTATAGTCAATATCACAAGCTGGTTATCAATTTCTCAGACCAGCAGCGGCAGAGTAATATTTTTAAAAGCAGTTCATACTTTGCGGAATTTAACGTGAGGGTTACAGACACCGCCCTGGTTGTGGAGGAGGTACCTCCCCTACAGAGAACGACATCCGGTAATATTCCTATTTTTGTAATAGCACTTGTGTTAACGGTAATACTGGAATTGCTTGTGGCTTTTATCTTTGTGTCAGTTAAGAAAGAGCCGCGAAGTATCTTAGTTGGTGTTCTGGTCGCAAATCTGGTATCACTCCCCATGGTCTGGCTGGTTTTCCCGTATCTGCCCTTACATTTCCTACTGGTAATATTATTCTCAGAGATATTTGCAGTACTGTTCGAAGGGTATTTCATTTTCCTATTCACAAAAAAGACTTTGGCGCTGGTAATGTCACTGATATTGAGCCTGTTGATGAACCTATGTAGTTTCATTATAGGCGGGATTTTTTTTATTTTCCTTGTTTAGCCACCATCAACCCACACAATACGTAACCATCTTGCGGTCCTGCTTCAAATCCTCTGGGTCGTCCTCCACGTCTACATGTGGCACCCCGTACTCATCGTTCATCCCTGCCACAATAGTCTCAAAATCCGACCCCGCCATCAATTCCCTTAACAGCACCACCACAGGCCCGATAATAATATAATTACAGAACCACTGATGCAGTATCAGGTCCACCCCATCATACCCCACATACTCCCTGAACACGTCCCTGTAATACATCTCACTCTTGCAGCAATCAAGGTAATACAACTGGTATGGTTTCCTGTCCGGATGACTGAATCCTTCCTTCATGGCATCGGTAAAACAACTCACATCATCGCTCAGGCTCAAGTGTTTCCCGTATCCTGCATGGCTTTTCAAATACACCAGATCCTCATACGCCAACGACTCACGCCAGAGTTCCTGCAGGCCCCCTGAATAACTCCGGCCATGGACCAGCCTTATCCGTGCCCTGATACTGTTACCATTGTGGTTGAACACAGTTTCAAAGATATCCAACCCGACCTTGTGCCCGGTAAGCTCAAAACCGGTTTTCTTAAGTTTGAGCCTGGCCCCCTGGAAGACACTGTAATCATAAAAAGCACCGAAAGGGTCAGGTCCTATCAGGAGGGTGGCGTTGAATTTGCCGTCACCAAACATCATATCATATCTGGGGGCAGTACGGGCAGTTTTTTTCATTTCGTGGCATTTTGTCTATTTTTTACAAATATAACATTAACGTATCATAGAAAATAAGAGAGAGCAAGATTGGGATTCAATGTAAAAAACCATTTATAAAATGCCATAGAATATTTAAATGTACGAAAAAAAAGGGTGCGACTATGGAGCAATCAGGCAAACATCAAAAACAAATATTAAAGGTCTCTTTGTTTATGTGTGTAACATTTTTATTGATAATAGTATTTCTCGGATATACATATCTGCAAAACACCTCCCAGATGCTTGAAGATGCAAATGAGAACGCAGAGGCCCAGGCCAAAGACGCTGCCGGTGAGATCGGAAACAGACTTGGTGAGCTAATAACCATCTCCAGGTCCATTGAAAATGATCTGAGTTCCGGTGAACTACAGGATGAACAGGTCAGTGCAAGACTCAAGAATACGTTGCAAGAACATCCGGACCTGTATGGTGTGGTTGTGGCGTATCAACCCTATGCATATAATTCAACAACCAGGCTTTATGCCCCCTATTATGTATGGGAAGAAGGAGAACCCAGGCTGATCCAGGTTGAAGATATGTATGATTACACCAACCCAGATATTCAAGATGGCCCCCATCCCCGCACCGATTGGTACCACCAGCCATTGGATGAAGGAGAAGGCTGGGTCGAGCCCTATTTCGGAACTGCAAGCGATACATTCCTGGCATTGTACGGCCTTACTTTTTATCATAGGAATGCATCAAGCAGGGAAAAAATCCCGGCAGGAATTACTGCTGCAGTTTATTCATTGGACGGCGTAAGGGACATGGTGGATTCACTTGATATGGGGGGTACAGGTTATGGTTTCATCATCACGGAAAAAGGAACAATAGTCTCCCATCCCATCAAAAAATACCTGGGCAGAAATATTGCAGATCTACAACAAACAGATGAAACCCTGCAAGCAATAACCCAGAATATTGTTTATGGAAAGCATCAGGTCATTTACAATACGTTCACAGACCAGACTTCCTGGGTCTTCCATGAGCCCATACCATCCACAAACTGGACGTTAGGAGTAGTATTTGTAGAAGACGAGACATTTTCTGCTATAAAGACGTACCAGCGACATTTACTCTACACAATTACCATAGCAGCTATAGCATTTTTATTTTTCTTATCTATTCTCATCCTCGGCACATACAAAGGAAATAACCTATGGACTATGGCTATTTTCTTTTCTGTTCTTTGTATGGTCGGGATGAGTCTTATATGGTATCTTGCACTTGATGACCAATCCGGAGATAATAGTGATGATGTAGTAATCCTTGACCAGGTGGGTCTGGAAGTAGCCTTGCATAAATTCCAAAACACTATTGTAACAGCTAATGAAAGCCCTGGAGAACTGGTCATGGTTCCTACAGGTATTTTTCTTCAATCGTTGGAGTTTTCCAGTGCTAATAATGTGATCGTGACCGGCTATATATGGCAGGATGATCCATATGGCAATACCAGTGGACTGTCCCTGGGTGTTATCTTTCCTGAGGCTGAACAGATACAAATTAGTAAGGCTTATGATGATGGAAGTGTCAGGGGATGGTACTTCTGGGCTGTGCTGCGTCAGCCTTTTGATTATTCAAAGTATCCCTTTGACAGTGAAAATGTATGGATAAGAATCTGGAATAAAGATTTCTACAATAACAATATACTGGTTCCTGACCTGGATTCATATGAAGTTATCCGTCCGGATACTAAACCCGGATTAGAAAACGATTTTGTCCTTGAAGGTTGGGAGGTACAGGACAGCTTTTTTAGCTACAGGATAAATAGTTATAATACTGATTTTGGAATTGAGGACAGGAAGAAGAGTGTTTCACCTGAACTCTACTTCAATGTAGGTACAAAAAGGAATTTTATGAGTTCCTTCATACCTGACATGGTTCCGATTATTGTTGTGACTTTGCTATTATTCGCTGTTTTAATGATATCTACAAAACATGAGCAGAAGAAAGACCTGTATGGTTTTAATTCGTCTACGGTTTTGGCATATTGTGCTGCACTATTTTTTGTTCTTGTTGTATCCCATGTTTCACTTAGAGAAAAACTGCCAACTGACGGAATAATTTATCTGGAATATTTCTATTTTATACTATATTTCGCCATACTGTTTGTATCTGTTAATTCCATCCTGTTTGCTTCGAATACCAAGCTTAATTTCATCCATTTTAAGGATAACCTGATTGTGAAGCTCCTCTTTTGGCCAGTTATCACAATGCTTGCATTAGGAATTACACTGGTTGTTTTCTATTGATCGTACTACTTCAGGATAATATTATAATTGAGAATGTATTGATTATTAACAAACGGAGCAAATCACATGGATATACGACTTATCGATTTTGAAAAGGAAATCAAAAAACTGGAATCGCCCCGCCGCCCCCATGACATGGTGTTCATTGACGACTCGCTGCTTCGCGCCGTGCTGTGTGAGGGTAAAGGCAAATGGTACGTCCACGATTACGACGAGTTCTTCCTTCACCACAAGGGCAGCGTGGTCATTGAATCAGACAATTCTACCATTGAGCTGAAATCCGGCACTGGTATACTGGTGCCTGCCGGAGTGCGGCACAGGACCAACTCAGAAAAACCGGCCGTGTTCCTTGTATTCAGGCACAAGCAGACTGCCTGCATGCTGGCGTAGGGCAGGATGGAGGGGCATGGGCTACCTAAGAAAACTTGAAGACATTAATCTTCCCATAGTCATGCTCCTGGCCCAGCTGGTTACATATCCTTTTGCCATCGGCATCAGGAACCATGAGGACCCGGTTGGCAACGTTATCAGTGCCCTGCTCATCATAATTCCTGTATTTGCCATGCTGGGCCTTATCCTGAGGCTATTCTTCAAAAGGATACATACGGGAAAAAATATGGTGATTTTTCTTGACCACAGGGGAGTAAAGCTCAAAGAGATTCCAGGTCTTATCGGCATCATGATACCTATGTCATTAGTAATGCTCCTCGTGCTGCTTTACGGCATTATACTCTTCATCTATTTCTTCTTCATTACCATACCTATGTACCTCATTTTCAGGTTTGGCAAGAAAAAGGGCATGAGGAGTCTGCTGAAATGGCTGTTCAGACTGGAGGCAAAGGTATGCATCAGGCTTAAGCGGTACGAACGGGTGGGATATGTGCTGCCGTTTGTTTCCGGCATCTTGTTCTCGCTGGTACTGACACAAGGGTATGTGGCACATGGAGTGCTGTACCTGCTGATACTGATGCAGTTCTCCTTTGTAGTGGCACTGTATAACGTGATAGGGCAGCAGGAAGTACTTATCCAGTGAGGGTATCCAGCAGATGGTCAAAGCCCCGGATCCATTCATCAAAATCCATTACATAGTCTACAGCACACACCTTGCTCAAGTTGCGCCCCCTAAGTAGTTCCCTGATGCGTTTACCGCCTGCTATTGTTGTGTCAGAGGGGCCATACGGATTGAACATCATACTCTTGAACACATAATCACATATGAGGAACACGTCCTCAAAGAAATAACACGTAAACCCAGGGGTATGTCCGTCGATGTGATATGCCTCGATCCCGTCCATTTCAAACCCGGTCTCAAAGGTACGATCAAAGGTAAAACCCCGGCACAGGTCGAATCTGGAATCTGCCTTATGGATACAGACATTTGCTGAAAAATGTTCCCTGTACTGGTTGGAGGCTCCCAGGAAATGGAAGTGAGTGAACAAGATAGCATCCATTCCTGCCAGATCGGTATCAAAACATGATGGACAGTCTATTATGAAGGATCTATCGTTAGTGCGTATACGGTAGGCTGCATGTTCCAGACCCAATCTGGGTGTTGAGTTCAATCTGGACACATGATCTGTGACCTGAGTTTCCACTACGCTGTAACGGGCTGAGCATTCCTCAGATGTTATGAACTTCTCTTTTGGGGCACCGCAGAAAGGACAGCGGTCAGGCAGGTATCCCACCATGTTGTAACCGCATACTGTGCAGACGAATTGTTCCTCTGCCATTTCATTTACTCCGTAAATACAGATAGTTTGCTAAATTAAAAAAAGGGATTGGTAACGTGTACCAATCCATATATCCATCAAGGCATTGGCGGGTAAGGATTCATGTAATTGGGCATCAAAATCTTCCATTTCATGTATTCCTGCCTCCAATTAATAAAGGACCAAGCGTCCGATTCATCGAGTCAATCCCCTATGTGATCTAATCGATGATTTCAACGCAGTTACTACATTAAGGAATTGAAAAAAACTCAGTCTTCCCGTTCCAGTTCCTGGACCACATCATTGACGGTCAGTTCACCTTTAGCTGCCCGTTTCACCATAGGATAAATGAACGAACAATCATCCAAGGCGTTCCATCGCGCCTCTCCCACTTTCCTGATTACTTCGTTCATGACCTTGCCGCAATCCTTGCAATAGCTGGTTTCACTTTCTATTCCGCATATTTCACATTCCATATAAGTAACCCCATTATACATGTTAGAATTAAAAGTATAAAAATGTTCCTTATAAACAATGATTAATCAAAAGAGTTAAGTACTGAAAATCCGATCGCCATCATACGAATTTATAATGTTTTGAAAAGGAAAGAGGAAGTATGGTTTCAGTTGGACAAGAATTATTGGTACTGTCCTTGACCAGAATCCAAAAGCTGATGACCTGTACAATTTATACACCGAATCGATTGCTTCAGGCAAAGTAGAGGTTTCAATGGATTATTCCCTTACACAGGATACAGTGAAACGGTGGGTAGAACTGGCACAACCGGATAGATAAAACATGGTTTTTGAAACCTATCTGATCAGCCTTAATGATAGTATTTCTCCCACTGAAGTGGAACATATTTTAAAAACACTTACCAGTTAGGCGGGAATGTCAATATGGTTGTGAAAAGGAGTATCATTGCCAGTTTCGATAGTGCCCAAGTGGATATCATGAGGAAAAAACCAGGTTTCAAACTCGTAGGCGGCATTAATTTTAAGGGATGGGAGGTAAGGAAGATCGTGAAAAGGGAGTTATGATCAACAGTGCTGCAATAATTTTATTATATTCCCGCCCCTATACATCCATCCTATGACCGCTGATAATCTCACTATCACAGAAAAGATTTTTTCAAAAGCTTCAGGCAGGCCCGTTCGTGCTGGCGAGTTCGTTATGGCAGACATTGACTGCGCCATGACCCATGACATCACCGGACCCCTGGCTGTGCAGGGTTTTGAGGAGATCATGAAGGACAAAGCCGAGCCAAAGGTCTGGGACCCGGACAAGATCGTTATCCTGTTCGACCACCAGGTGCCTGCTGACTCGCTGAATGCGGCAGAGAACCACATCATGCTGAGAAAATTCGCAGCCGAACAGGGCATTACCAACTATGACGTCTTTGAGGGAGTGTGCCACCAGGTTGTACCGGAAAAGGGCTGGGCCAGACCCGGCGACCTTGTGGTGGGCAGTGACAGCCATACCTGCGCCTACGGCTCGCTGGGAGCATTCTCAACAGGTATAGGAAGTACGGACATGGCCGCGGTGTTCGCTACAGGCAAGCTGTGGTTCAAGGTGCCCCAGACCATCAGGTTCGAGGTGAACGGACGCCTGCCTGATAAGGTGTACAGCAAGGATATTATCCTGCACCTGATCGGGGATGTGGGTGCCGATGGTGCTATGTATATGGCGGCAGAGTACGGTGGAGAGG
>Ga0255452_1053_pt1 | contig 13099 bp, 15 predicted proteins | sample ANMaggQLBNCT01D9_FD_182652 | JGI IMG/M metagenome (GOLD analysis project Ga0255452, IMG submission 182652) | Sediment cell enrichment communities from methane seep in Santa Monica Basin, California, United Staets - ANME aggregate JGI... | ecosystem: Environmental > Aquatic > Marine > Cold seeps >...
TGTAACCCCAGTTATCATTAAAGATGTATTACCAGGCTCTCATGCCATAAAATTGACTTTCAACGGATATGATGACTGGACAACTATTATTGATGTGGTTGAAGGAAGCACAAATACAATCTCTGTTACATTGAATAAAACTGCCATTTATTTCACTTCCACACCGTCTGGTGCATATATTTACCTGGATAATTCCCGAATAGGTACAACCCCATTCACCAAAACTAATTTATTACCAGGCTCTCATATCATAAAATTGACTAGCAACGACTATGATGACTGGATAACTACGGTTAATGTTGTTGAAGGAAGCACAACCACAATCTCTGCTACATTGAATAAAACTGCTATTTATTTCACTTCCACACCGTCTGGTGCATATATTTACCTGGATAATTACCAGATAGGTACAACCCCATTCACCAAAACTAAATTATTATCAGGCTCTCATACCGTAAAATTGACTCTCAGAGAATATGATGACTGGATAACTACGGTTAATGTGGTCGAAGGAAGCACAACCACTGTATCTGCAGAATTATCAATAGAAGGTTCAACTCAAAATCCTGCACCCACTTATACAACTACTCCAACATTAACATCAACTCCAATGGATAGCCTGGGATTTACAATAATAGATATTCAAAAATCTTCCGAAACCTCGCCCGAAATCAATATAGAACCAATAGATAAACAAGAACAATCTAACACAACAGTTTTTTTAAGTGGCTATGCATCTAGTGATAGTGGAATTAAAAGTGTTACTGTTAATGGACAATATGCTGGTACTGAACACTGGGAACTACCTGTTGATTTATCCCTTGGTGATAGTAACATTGTAATCATAGCCACAAGTAATGACGGTAATACAACAATACAAAATATAGATTTTAATAGTCCTTCTTCTGACCAAAATATTGGTATGATTATTGCTGTAATTGTTGCTGCAATTATTACTGTTATTGGGTCTATTATAGTTGCTATTTATAATAAAAAGAAGACGTAACTATTTAGCCACCCTATAAACAGTTTACTTTTTTAAAAAAACGTAACTATTCAGCCATACAAATTATGGCTACTGATAACGAAAATACATTTGAGTATCATAATTATACCCCGCAGCTCTGCTGCGGTTGGGTGTGCCGGCGCAACGTTTGATTACATTTCGCATGCGGTATACTGTGACGACAAAAAGATGAAATCATGTTCGCAATATGGCGATAAATGCAAAACAAAGTTTTCAAACATGAAAATCAAGTGCACATTATCGATATACTTTATCGTGATGTTTAAAATCAAGGAAAATTATAGTTTCGTTTTTCTTATCAATCGAATAAACAAGCACAAACGAACCAACATGAACTCTCTGTTTCCCTTTTAGTACGTTTCGGAGTGGCTTGCCCAATTCAGGATTTTTACTAATCTCGATTATTTTGTGAATTATCCTCTGGTAAAGGATATAATCCTTCTTTTTTAGCTTTTGAAGAATTGTCTCCAGAGCATTCTCAAACTGGATGATATACGGCATGGTCAAAGAAAACTTTTTTCAAACTCTTCAGGGGTATATTGTGTAAATTTACCTTCTCTAACCCTACGTTCGGCTGCTTCAACCTTTTTTATAAATTCAGTGCGGATTTTTTCTTCGGGTGGATAAAATTCATCCATGATTATATCAAGTACCTCTGTCAGAATCTCCTGCCTCAACTCTTTTTTTAATATTAATTTTAATTCATCCAGATCTGCAATTGCGCCCATAAGAATAAATAGAATTTCATGGACTTTAAAGATTTGTATTGATTTTAATTTGGGCATGAGGCAGCTATTGGGAGTGTGGATAAGAAACGGGGGGACTTTATGTTCTGTGGGTTTGATGGGGGTTGTTGAAGTGATGAGGGATATTTTGGTGGCAAGGTAAGTTAGCCTATCAGTCATTTGGGATTTTAGTAAAATGGGATTCTAAGGGTAAATCAGTTGGGTGAGGGCACGAAAAATGTTGTAATTGGTGCCTAAAAACACGTTTTTGGTGAACTTTCAGTGAAATATGTGGATTTACATGTATGTATGCACAAAATTTAAGGAAATTAAGATCTTAACTTCGTGTGTTGGAAACTCGCAGAACTTCAAGGTGTCGTGAAAAGTTGTTTTGGAGAAAGCCTGATAAAATAAGATTCAACCATCTTCAAACTTCAGCGAAAGCGAATTGATACAATACCGCTCCCCCGTCGGCTGCGGCCCATCATCGAACACATGCCCCAGGTGCCCGCCGCACCTGCTGCACACCACTTCGGTCCTGTGCATCCCCAGACTATTATCCGGTTTCAGTTCGACCCTGTCACTTGAAACGGGTGTCCAGAAACTCGGCCACCCACTGCCGGAATCATACTTCTCGTCTGACCGGAACAACTCCTGCCCGCAGCCGGCACACACATAGATGCCTTCTTTGTCGTGCTTGTTGAACTTGCCTGTAAAAGGCGGCTCAGTTCCCTTTTCGATTAATACATGGAACTTTTCAGAAGCCAGTTCTTTTCTCCATTCTTCCTTTGATTTTGTTATCTTAGGCACCAATTCTTGAACCCCCTTAATTGAATTTTATTTACCACTCAGAACAACCTGGACCTGATACTTACAGCATACAATAGCAATACTCCCAATACCATGAAAATCCAGAACAACCAGCGCTGCAGCCGTATCCCCCCGACAAGGTCAATGGTCACAGAACAAATACCATTGAACCCATGATACACTATCAGTACCAGTATTATCAGGAAGAATTCCTTAGAAAGCACATAAATGAACACACCATCAAGGGGTGTCTTGAACTCAAACCTGAAATGCATCCCCCACATGTGTACCATAAAATACACTACCAGCAACAAACCAGTGATGCGCTGTAAAACCCAGGACCACATACCTGCTCCCGCATAAGTATTAATCTTCACTATTCTTCCCCCTTTTGAAAACTTTCTTTATCCTATTCTTAGGAATCTGCCTGCGCTGTGCTAAGATGCCCTGCGTAGGTGTAACCTTTTTCGGACACACAGCCACGCACTTGAACACCACATCACAGCCCCACAAACCAGACTGGTTGTCCACAGCCTCAAGCCTCGCATGCTTATCCTTTTCCTGTTCCCTGGGGTCAAGGTAGAACCGCCAGGCCTTTGCAAGGGCAGCAGGTCCCAGATACATCTCATCCCTACCCGCTGCCGGACAGGCCCCGTGACAGGTGGCACACAGGATGCAGTTGGTGTAGACCTCGATCTGCTGCTCAACCTCCGGGCTCATCAGATTACCGCCTTTTGGCACTTCATCTCCAGCCGATATCCAAGGTTTGATGTGATCCAGCAGGTCATAGAAATGTTCCATATCCACCACCAGGTCCCTGATCACATTAAAGTTGGGCAGTGGCTCGATTAGTATCTCATCCTTTGCCACTTTCACGACAGGTCTGGCCAGCGCCCCCCATTTCACAGCATCCACATTCATCTCGTTCTTAGCCGAGCTCACCTGGGTGCGGCAAGCCAGCCTGGGCACCTTATTGATAAGCATAGCACAGCTCCCACAAACGGCACCCCGGCAAGAATACCTGAAACACAAGCCCCCGTCCAGCCTCTCCTGCACATAGAACAGTGCATCCAGCACGCTCATCCCAGGGGTATCTTTCACATCAAATGTTTCGTGCCAGACCCTGTCACCATCCTGCCGTCTTACCTTTAGTCGTACCATCAGTATTCCCTCCGCTTAGGCTGGAACTGTGTTATGGTCACTTCTTTATACTCCAGTCTGGGACCTTCGGGTGTCTGGTATGCCAGTGTATGCCTGAGCCAGTGTTCATCATCGCGCTCAAGGAAATCTGTCCTGTAATGGGCGCCCCTGCTCTCTTCCCTGGCCAGTGCTCCTTTGGCAATGACCTGGCCCAGTTCCAGCATCCCTTTTAATTCAATGGCATTCAGCAGTTCAAAGTTGAACAACGTTGCACCGCTTTTCACCCGTACATTACGTCCCTTCTCCCTGAGTTCCCTTATGGTTTCAACAGCATTCTGTAAACCGGCCTGGTTCCTGAACACACCCACATCCTGCTGCATAACAGACCTCAACTCATCCCTGACAACAGCAAAACTCTCACCATCCCCACCCATCAGGTCAGATATGTTTTGCTCTTCACTCGCCAGTGAATCCAGATGTGTATTCTCCCCCTGCACATCCGTTTCCTGAACATATCCTGCCGCATGTTCTCCTGCCCTTTTACCGAACACGATGGTCTCAAGCAAAGAATTGCCGCCCAGCCTGTTAGCACCGTGTACGCTGATACATGCACACTCACCGGCAGCGTACAATCCTTCCAGCGGGGTTGCACCGTTGGCATCACAAGAAACACCGCCCATTGAATAATGCTGCCCTGGCTGTACAGGTATCGGTTCTTTTACAGGGTCGATACCTGCAAAATCAATCGATATCTGCCTGATGCCGCCCAGCCTTTCCTCAATCTTTTTCTCACCCAGGTGGGTAATATCAAGCTGGACATATCCACCGTCAAAACCCCTGCCCTCATCCACCTCTGTCTGGATAGACCTGGCAACAATGTCGCGTGGGGCCAGTTCCATCATGCCGGTTGCATATTTTTCCATGAACCTCTCATGCCGGTTATTGTAAAGATACCCGCCCTCGCCCCGGGCACCTTCTGTTATTAGTATATTTGTCCCAAGAAGCGTGGTGGGATGGAACTGGACAAATTCCATATCCTGCAGTGGGACCCCTGCATGGTATGCAAGGCTGATACCGTATCCCCGGTTGATGATTGCATTGGTGGAGCGCTGGTATATCCTGCCGTATCCGCCAGTGGCAAGCACCGTGGCTTTTGCCCTGAATGCTTCCAGTTTCGAATCAGGTGTATGCATCGCAATAAAGCCGGTACATCTCCCGCCATCCACAACCAGCCTTGTAACCAGCCATTCCCTGTATATCTTGATTCTTGCCCTCAAGACCTGTTCGTGAAGGGTATGCAACAGGTTGTGGCCGGTCCTGTCCCCTGCATAGCATGTCCTGGGAAAACCTGCACCACCAAAAGGGCGCTGGGCGATATGGCCGTCCCGGGTTCGGGAGAACAAAGTCCCCCAGTGTTCCATCTCAAGCACACGCTCGGGAGCTTCCCTGCACAAAACCTCAACTGCATCCTGGTCGGCAAGGTAATCGCTGCCCCTTACTGTATCAAGTGCATGTGCTTCCCAGCTATCATCATGAACCAGCGAGGCATTTACACCACCCTGGGCAGCTACCGAATGACTGCGAATGGGGTGCACTTTGGATATCACGGCAACATCCGTACCCCGGTTGTGGGCCTCAAGGGCTGCCCGAAGACCTGCAAGGCCGCCACCGATTATGATTATATCATGGGTTATCATTTCCTTACCTCTGTCAAGTTATGCGGGTCCAGTATTTCATCAACCTCTTCCTCTGTCAGTAAATCCAAATCAAGCACGACTTCTCGAATTGTCTTATTGTCCCTGTAAGCCTGGTAAGCGATATCTGCCGCTTTTTCGTATCCCAATTTTGGGGCAAGTGCGGTTGTCAGTGCCAGGCTTTTGCGGGCAAGGGATTCACAACGCTCAACATTGGCTGTGATACCGGGCAGGCATTGCCTGTTAAATGATTCAACAGCCCCGGCCAGTATCTCTATTGAACCCAGGAGATTGTGTGCCATTACCGGTGTGAACACATTAAGTTCAAGCTGGCCTGCCTGGGCTGCCATCATGATAGCAGTGTCATTTCCTACGATCTGGAAACATGCCATGTTGAGCATCTCTGCCATCACCGGGTTAACCTTTCCCGGCATGATGGACGAACCCGGCTGAACGGCGGGAAGATTGATTTCGCCGATACCGGTCCTGGGTCCACTGGATAGCAGGCGCAGGTCATTGGCTATCTTGATCAGGTCTACTGCAATGTTACGAAGGGCCGACGATGCACCGAGTATGGCACCGGCACCCTGGGTGGATTCGAACCGGTTCTCAGCCAGCTTGAATTCCAGGCCAGTGATGCGGTTGACCTCACTTATTGCCATCTCCCCAAAACCCTCAGACGCATTCAATCCAGTGCCGATGGCAGTACCGCCCAAATTCAACTCTGCAAGGTCGTCCATTGAGGCGAACAACCGTTTAATCCCCAGTTCCACCATCCTGGTATACCCGCTGAATTCCTGGCCCAGGGTTACCGGAACTGCATCCTGAAGGTGTGTCCTGCCAGGTTTTACAATATCCATGAACTCGCCTGATCTGTCGATAAGTCCTTTGTGTAATAATGAAAGTACTGGAAGTACTCTATTGCTAAGGGATTCCATTGCCGCCAGATGTATAGCAGTATGGATGGTATCATTTGATGACTGGGACATGTTCACATGGTCATTTGGATGGATCATATCGTACCGGCCCCTGGGTTCACCCATGATCTCCAGTGCACGATTGGCGATTACCTCGTTGGCGTTCATGTTCTGTGACGTTCCAGCCCCTGCCTGGAACGCATCCACCACGAACTGGTCATCAAACCTCCCTTCCTGCACTTGTGAAGCAGCCTGGATAATGGCCTCACCGATGACAAGGTCCAGTTTGCCGGAGTCCATATTGGCTTTTGCTGATGCCTGCTTGATAACGGCCTGGGCCTTGATAAAAACAGGCGGCAATTTCAGGCCACTTACACTGAAATTATTCACAGCCCGAACGGTCTGGGGCCCATAATATGCTTCATCAGGTACATCCACCCAGCCCATAGTATCCTTTTCAACTCGCACCATTGGAACACACCTATGATACAGCCTTCTTCAATGCCGCTTCAAAGCTGTCATGCACAATATCGGCTTTTTCCCTGGTCATGACCAGCGGCGGTGTTTCACTCCACTCCTTAAAGGCGTTCCTTGCTGGTTCTACGGCGCGGTTTACGTCGGCTTCGGATGCGACCTGGAATGTGGCTAGTTTTTCCAGGGTTGCCGGGTTGATGTTTTCAAAAGTTTCGTTGGTTGATGAGTTGGTCCACTCCCCATTGATGAGTAATTTATACCTTTTCATTATGATTTCCCCCAATGAACATTGCAAACAATGGGTAATTAAGGTTGTGGGGAATGAGAACAGGGAAGAGATCATTGCTGACATTCAGGACTCTCTTTTCCACAAATACGATTTTAAGCATATCGACATTAATCCTGATTGGACAAGTCTGATTTTGCATGGAGATCAATCCAAACTTGGTAAATACGGATATAGCCGTGACCTCGGCTGGTCGGAGATAGTTGTTGAAAAACACTTTCGTGTTATTGTTAAAATTATCTGCCAGGGCAATCGATGATTAAGGTTCTACTAGTGTCAAGTCAACTTTATAATGTCATAAAGTATATAGCATATGTTCTTCATAATCAACTTGAGGGGATTGAATATGAAGAAATATATCCTGACGCTTACTAAAGATGAGCGCGAAACTCTTAGCGCACTTACTTCAAAGGGAAAACATAAATCTCAGAAAATTCTCAACGCCCTGATTCTACTTGGATGCGATGAGGGTGAGTATCAGATAAAACGTTCGACCAACGAAGAAATTGCCCACATCCTGAACATAAGTATGAGAAAGATCGACCGGGTGAAGGAACGTTTTGTCTCGGAAGGTATCGAGGTTGCCCTCAATGGAAGAAAGAGAGACCGCATCTACGATAAAAAAGCTGACCGCGACTTTGAAGCTCATTTGGTTGCATTGAGTTGCAGTGAGCCACCCAAAGGCTTTGCAAGATGGTCTCTGAGGTTGTTAGCCGACAAGGTTGTCGAACTCGAATATATTGATAGCATCTCCCATGAAACGGTACGCCGTATCCTAAAAAAAACGAAATCAAGCGTCAGAAATTGATAGTATTATTATATTTCCTAAATACTTTCCATTGATTTTACTTTGTCCCATGGAGTATGTGCACCTATTTAAGATTTGAAAGATGTTCTTTTGAATTCCCAGCGAATCAACAGAGCATCAATCCCCATCTTGAAGCCATAGTATACCGTACAAATGTCTCCACAATCTCTTGGCGCTCTAAATTGTCTTAAATAATATCCGGGTGCCCGTCTCGATCTGCTCCTCCCGCCCTTGCGGTGTGCTAGCTAGTACCGGCTTTTTGTGGTGACCCGTATGTATATGCAAATCAATGCCCGGACCTCTATGGAAAACAACAATCTATAAAAACAGGTAACGCATGGATCAAAGCACATTCACAGTTGAAGAATGAGAAAACGCGGATTTTTTTGCAAAAACACTATTTATTTAATTCAGGACAGGCCGGATGAGTACACAATTTATTATCAGTAATATCGCAAAAGACCTTGAATTAAATGATCTTTCAGTTAAAAATACAGTTGAACTGTTTGAAGATGGGGCCACCATACCTTTTATTGCACGGTACCGAAAAGAGAAGACCCACGGCCTGGATGAGACTGATATCCGCTCAATATCTGAAAAACTTGAATATTACATTGAGCTTGAAAAAAGAAAAGAAACCATTTTAAAGACAATTGAGGGTCAGGATAAGCTAACAGCCGGACTTAAGCAAAAGATCCTTGGCTGTACTGATAAAAGCATGCTTGAGGACATGTATCTCCCTTTCAAGCCAAGGAAAAGGACACGGGCTACTATTGCAAAAGAAAAGGGTCTTGGGCCGCTTGCTGATCTGATATACCTTCAGCACAATATAACAGGGACAAAAAAATCAATCATCTCAAAATATATTGATCCAAAAAAAGGAGTACAGACATACGAAGATGCCATAACCGGTGCTCTGGATATTATTGCTGAGAAGATATCAAACAACGAGTTTATTCGAAGATTGGTTAGGAATAATGTTCAGAAAAGGGGTCGTATATGTTCAAAAGCAAAGAAGGACTGGATTGAAAAACAATCTAAGTTCCAGGACTATTATGAATTTTCTGAGTTGATACAAAGATCACCATCACACAGGATGCTTGCAATCAGACGGGGATCATCAGAGGATGTACTCACCTGGAAGATTGAGGTTGATGAAGAGCACATAATAGATCTTATTGAGTCAAAGGTTGTCAAAAGAAATAACTTTTTGTTCAACACAGAGCTTAAGGTTGCAGTAAAAAATAGTTTTAAGAGACTGATATTCCCTTCAATTGAAAAAGAAGTATTCAACCTCAAGATGGAGGGAGCTGAAAAAGAGGCCATAAAGGTATTTTCAAAGAACCTGAGAAATCTGCTTATATCACCTCCTGCCGGCGGCAGGATAATAATGGGTATAGACCCTGGTTACAGAACAGGATGTAAGGTTGCCGTAATTGACCAAAAAGGCGATTTTAAGAAATTTAACGTAATCTATCCCCATGAACCCCAGAAAAGAGAGGATGAGGCAGATAGAATTCTCCTGGATCTTATTGAACAATATGAAGTCGAACTGATCTCGATTGGAAATGGTACTGCTTCAAAGGAAACAGATATTTTCGTAAGGGGTGTAATAAACAGGCACAACCTCAACGTTGGATCAGTTGTGGTCAGTGAGGCAGGGGCGTCGGTCTATTCTGCGTCTGAAAATGCCATTAAGGAATTCCCTGATCTGGACGTTACGATCAGGGGTGCCATAAGTATTGCCAGAAGACTCCAGGACCCACTTGCGGAATTAGTTAAAATCGATCCTAAATCAATAGGTGTGGGCCAGTACCAGCATGATATTGACCAGAAAGAATTAAAGAGATTCCTTGATATGACAGTTGAATCCTGTGTTAACTATGTGGGGGTCGAGCTCAATACTGCCTCAGTTGAATTGCTGTCATATGTATCAGGTATCAAAAGAGCAATTGCTGGAAATATCGTACGATACAGGAGTGAACAAGGGCTTTTTAAAAGCAGAAAGGAGCTCAATAGGGTGTACAAGCTGGGTCCAAGAACATTTGAGCAATGTGCCGGTTTTTTAAGAATACGTGGCAGTTCTAACCCGCTTGATAATTCTGCCATCCATCCTGAGACGTACCATATTGTTGAAAAAATGGCTGACGACAGGAAGGTCAGCCTCGACCAGATAATTGGGAATGAGAAATTAATATCACTGATAAACATTGAAAAATATGTTACAGAAGATTTCGGAATTCCTACATTGACAGATATACTAGATGAATTGAAAAAGCCAGGTATTGATCCTAGAAAAGAGTTTAAAAGCGTGGAATTTTCTGCAGATATCAACGATCTGGAGGATCTGGCAGAGGACATGATACTTGAAGGCAATGTAACCAATGTGACGAATTTCGGTGCTTTTGTTGATATCGGTGTCCACCAGGACGGACTGATCCATATTTCAAAATTGAGTAACAGTTTTGTAAAAGATCCTAATGATATAGTTTCTGTTGGTGATACTGTTACTGTTAAGGTTTTGGATGTTGATGTTGCCTTAAAGAGAATATCTCTTGAGATGATGGATTAGAAATGAAACGCTTGATCATTACCTGGTTCTAATTCTCTTTTTCTGATAAAGGACGTAATAGAGGCCATCCTGCTCAAGATTGCTCCTGCTATTAGGCATGCTGTAATCCTGGGGGAACATAATTGCTTCCCCGCTCTCAAGAACAGCCTTTTGTATTATATGAGGGGGAGAAGGCATAGAGTACTGTTCCTCTAATAGCAATACCCAGCACCATGCCCACATTCCTCATCGTTGTCAATATCCACAAAGCTATGCCAAGATAGGTTTTTGGAATAGTGCCTGCCGCCCCCTATCACCTTCACTCTGCCTGGGTGTTCGTCCCGATCTGCTCCGCCCACCCTTGTGGTGTTGAGGCTTGCAAGTGCTTTTCGATTCTTCAGGTGGGCTTTTGGTGCGAATTTAGATGGATTCTTGGGTGAGTAGTTGCAGGTGGGGGGCTCCGCTTGAAATATAATTTGATGTTTTTTGTGTTTGAATGGGTGAGGCTTCAACACCGTCGAAAGGTATTTATTGCTGTAAAGTAAACTTTACTGTAAAGCTAACTTAACATTTACTAGGGATTTCCCATGGCACTATCAAAGAATAAACTCAAGGAATATCGTGAAAATGCAGGATTAAGTCAGGAAAAGATAGCAGAGTTGGTAACCGTTACAAGACAGACAATAATTTCTATTGAGAAAGGCAGATACGTCCCCTCACTTGAGTTAGCATTGAAGTTTGCAAAGCTGTTCGATTGCAGAGTAGAAGATTTATTTGGATTATGAGTTGAGAACATGATCGGAAAACCGGAATGGTTCACATATAAGATATTTGGTTGGGGTATTATGCCCAAAACCTGGCAGGGATTCGCTTACGTATTCGTTTCCATGATAATAGCAGGAATAATAATCCTGGCTCCAATGGCAACTATTGTCAAGATGTGGGCGTTTGGGATATTTGTAGGAGCGATATTTCTGGATGCATTGCACATAATGACCCAACTCCAGTCATATCATGATGAACGACAGAACTATCACCAGTTGATTATTGAGAAAAACGTATCCTTTGCAGCGGCCTGTGCAGTTATCGGAGTAATATTGCTCCAAACCTATCAGAACAGGGATCTCCTTGGTACAGACCAGATACCTTTTGATATTTCCCTGGGGATCGTACTTGGGATCATGCTGATAGTAAAAGTATTGTCGACACTCTATGTCAAAATGAAATTATGAATTGAAAGATGGAGGAAATAAAATTGTCAGATATTGAAATTAGTGATGTTGCCACAACTTCATTTGTTACTTTATATTGTCACGCTATTGAAAGCCAGTCAAAAGATCCCATATTGGATGACCCAAAAGCAGTTGAGATTACCCATGAACTGAACAAAATATTATCTGGTTCAAAAAATCGACTGGATAAGGATCTGGTAAAAGGAAAACTGAAAAAGGAAATGGTAACTCATATTGCCATTCGTGCTAAACAGTATGACAGATACGTATTTGATTTTCTTGAGAATTCACCTGATGGAGTTGTTGTCAACATCGGGTGTGGATTAGATTCCCGCTTTATGCGTGTTGATAACGGGAGAGTAATGTTTTATGATCTTGATCTCCCTGAAGTAATCGATATCAAGAAACAATTCTTTGAAGAAAATGAAAGGTATCATTTCATTTCGTTATCAGTATTGGATCATGATTGGATGTTGATCGTTGCAAAACATGAAGGACCGTTCTTATTTATGGCAGAAGGTGTTTTCATGTACCTGCATAGGGAAGATGTGCAGTCATTGATCCTGAAACTCCAATCAAAATTTTCCGGTTCAGAACTGGTGTGCGAAGTTTTTAACTCGATATGGTTAAAGAAACCACTAAAGAAAATTATGGATTTTAAAATGCAGAAGGAATTACATCTTGGAAAAGATGCAACATTCCATTTTGGGATACGTAATAGTAAAGAAATCGAAGAATGGCATGATGGCATTGAATTACTTGATGATTGGTCATATTTTGATTCGGATGAAAAGAAACTGGGACTGATTAAAATGTTCGGGAAGATTGAATTTTTAAGGAAAATCCAATGGACAGTTCACTATAGGCTCAATTAAAATATGTGTGTCCATAGCGTCACCTTGAATTCAATCTTCATCAAAGACAAACAATTCATCGTCAATCGTCATCAAAGATAAAAAATTCATCGATGGATGTCTGCAGGGCTTTTGCAATATCATGGGCTAATTTGAGAGACGGATTGTATTTTCCCTTTTCCAGAAACAGTATTGTCTCTCTTCGTACACCGACCAATTTAGCAAGATCTTCCTGAGTCCGGTCGTATCGTGCACGCAATTCCTTAATTCTTGTTTTCATTATACGTCGCCCTTTTTATTAAAATAAAAAGCCAATCCAATGAAGAATGCACCTGGAAGCAATACTAAAATACCAATCACCTGTTCAACTGAAAGTTCAGGTACACCGAATCTTTCTGGCACCAGAATATTGTACCACAATAAACTAATTGCAACCCAGACAGAAAAAAGATATGTATAATCTATCTAACATGCTATTTAATACTTTCGAATCTCCATGATTTATTGTTCTCAAGGGTTAGCCAACCTTGTGGATTTGTGTGAATATTGAAATGCATTCCAAACACCAACATCATTAAATA
>Ga0255452_1054_pt1 | contig 13017 bp, 11 predicted proteins | sample ANMaggQLBNCT01D9_FD_182652 | JGI IMG/M metagenome (GOLD analysis project Ga0255452, IMG submission 182652) | Sediment cell enrichment communities from methane seep in Santa Monica Basin, California, United Staets - ANME aggregate JGI... | ecosystem: Environmental > Aquatic > Marine > Cold seeps >...
TTCCTCGCGCACGAATTAGGAAGTAAAGGATCAGTAAATAAAAAATCTTATTAAACAGGTGAGCAGGATTAATCGCAATTTAATTCCCGACGAATCCGATTGATCCGTTCAACCTGTCTGCCGCCAAGTCAGGTCCGTGTTCTATTTTCCTTAGCAAAGCAACATTCTCGATGTGGTAAGTATGTGGAAACATATCAACTGGTCTTATCTTCACTAATTTGTAACCACCTTCCACCATTAGTTTAATATCTCGTACTTGTGTAGAAGGGTTACAGCTAACATAAACAATTTTTTTAGGGCTTAACTCCAGCACATCTTTTACTGTTTTACTATGCATTCCTCCTCGTGGTGGGTCGAGAATTACAACATCTGGCTTCGGTAACACATTCGTAAAAGGTAAAAACGATTTGTAAAGATCTGCCTGCACGAACGACACATTTTCAATTTTATTTATATCAAGATTTTCTTTTGCATCATAGATCGATGACTCGATCGATTCAAAACCATATACTTCTTTAGCAAACTGAGAAACATAAATTGCTATTGTTCCCGCGCCGGAGTAAAGATCATAAATAATTTCATCGCCTTTTAATTCAACGTACTCCAGAGCAGTGTTGTATAATTTTTCTGCCTGGATTGTGTTTGTCTGGAAAAATGAGTTAGCACTTATTCTGAATTTGTAATCTCCAATTTTATCGTGAAAGAATCCACTGCCGTGGTAAATTATTTCATAATCGCCAACAGCGATAGACGCTTTCTTCTTGCTGATATTGTTGACTATTGTTGTTATTTCAGGAAATTTAGTTGTGATTGCAGAGACGTATTCTTTCATCAGCAATTCATTTTCTTCATATGTAACAAGGTTCAGCATCAGACCATTCATTTTTTGCGCTTGCCGGATTACCAGGTTGCGTAAATATCCAGAATGTGTTTTTGTGCTGTAAATAGAAACATTTCTTTTTATAAAAAACTCCCGGGAAAAATTCAGAATATGAGAACTTAGTTTTGATTGGAGGAAGCACTCATCAATATCAAGTATTTTTTCAAAATTTTTCGGAACGTGAAGCCCGACGAAAAAACCTTTGTTTGAAACAGTCTTATCATCGACAACAGTCAGCCATTGCAAATCAGAAAATGAAAACTCCATTTTATTTCTGTAATAGAAGACATTCTCTGAAGGAAGAATGTTCTCAATTTCAAAATCCAAAAATCCGCCATCGTGCTTGAAAATATCTTCGACCTGTTCCTGCTTGTAAGCTATTTGCTGAGCATAATTGAGATCCTGCTGCTTGCATCCACCGCAAGTTTCAAAGAATTTGCAACGTGGTTGAACTCTTTGCCGCGAAGGAGTAATGACTTCTTCTACTCTTGCTTCTGCATAAGTTTTTTTTAGTTTTTTAATTTTTGCTGAAACTGTATCTCCCGGGTAAGCGCCATTTACAAAAACTATAAATGAATCTAGATCAGAATTTTCTGAGGAATCTTCAATATCTACTTTCCCAATACCTTTTCCTTCGAAGGCGTACTTGTCAACTTTTATCTGAATTATGTCTCCCTTTTTCAATTTGCTTTCCTCATTATCAAACATTTAAAACCTATAAATTTATCACCGCCAAGCTTAAGATAGGCGTGTGACTCGTGCTTCATTTGCGAGAAATATTTTTTGTCCTGTTCCTTTTCATCTTTGCCGGCTTTTGAAACTGAAAACCTGACTTTCTCGTAGAAATCCCTTAAAGTATCTGAAAGATTTTTTTCACTTATAGCCTCAAATCCTTTACTTTTATAGAATTTTATTATTGTGGATGAAGCAAATGGTTCTAAACCGCTTCGTTCCCAGATATCTTTTATAAATCCAGCAACGGGTTCTTTTAGCGATACAATTTCACTAACCGAAAGCAAGCCTTCATCTGACAAAATTCTTTTTACTTCTTTTAAGATATTCTTTCTGCCGGGGACAGAAATCGATGCTTGTGCATAAATTAAGTCGAATTGTTTATCTTTAAAATCGGTGTGAGCATAATCCATCATCTTAATTTTGATTGAGTCGATCTCTTTCAGATTCATCCTGGTATTAAGTAACGAATCATAATTATCAACAATGATATTAATATCAGTAAAATACTCAAGCAATTTTTTTGCAATTGCACTGCTAACTGTTCCGATAATTAATGCGTGTCTTCCTTTGGGAATATTTTGTCCAATCAGATGATCAAGCTGGCTGTTTCCTCCAGGAAGTTGAATGCTATCTTTCAGGATTGATTCCTCTACAAAATTGTTTTTTCACCATCTAATTTAATCAATATTTTTTTTGATGAATAGTGATCTCATTCTGTTTTGCCTTTAAGAAATGTATGCAGTATTTTTGATTTGAAGTTTAAATTGTTCGCTAAATAATTTATTTATTTGAAAGTATACACTAAAAGGTTTTTTTATGGATAAAGGTATAGATTATCTGGAAGATGATATTTTAGAAGATTTCGGCGAGTTAAAAGAGCTGGATTTTGGTAACAGGAAAGGAAAGTCTTCTGAAAGCCAAAATGAAGAAGACGTCCAGAAGAAAATTGAATATGTTGATGAAAATCTATGGGGAAAGCTGGAAAAATCAGGAAAAAGAATTTCGTTTGCAAAAGATATTCTTGCACTTTACAGTTATATGAAAGATCCGCTTGTAAAGTGGTATAGAAAAGCGATTGTTGTTGCAGCACTTATATATTTCATTGTTCCGATTGATACTATCCCTGATATAACACCTTTATTCGGTTATCTTGATGATCTCGGAGTATTAACTGCACTTTTGAAATACCTCGGCAGTGAACTGATGCAATACTATCCTGAAGAATATCGAAACTGAGCAGTTATTATTAACTTTGGAAGTTGCATCACTTTTTCATTCCTCTCATTAACTCTGAAAAGTAAATTAAAATGAACTATAAAATCGTAAAAAGCGAAGTAATCTTTCGCGGTAAAGTTTTTAACACGAAGGTAGATCAGATAGAATACAACAGCGGCAACAAAGCTGTCCGTGAAGTTGCAGAACATCCCGGTGGTGCAGTAGTCGTACCTTTAAATTCCGATGGAAAAATTGTAATGGTAACTCAGCATCGCTATCCAGTTAACAAAGTTTTACTTGAACTTCCGGCAGGCAAACTTAATAAAGATGAAGATCCTTTTGTTTGTGCGGTCAGAGAACTTGAAGAAGAAACCGGTTACAAATCAGATAATGTAAAAGAACTTGGGAGTATTTACACAACTCCCGGTTACTCATCAGAGAAACTCTGGATTTACCTTGCCAAAGATTTAAGACCCGGTGACCATAACCGCGAGGAAGGTGAGTTTGGGATGGAAGTGTTTGAATTTTCCCTTAAAGAAGTGGAAGAAAAAATTTATAGCGGTGAAATAATCGATGGAAAAACTATATGTGGAATTTATCTTGCTAGAAATTATAAATCCAGATAAAAACCATTACAAAGTTTTTTTACAAGGTTAGAAATGCCATATCTTTGAGATGTGGCATTTTTATTTGGTAATTAATTTATGCTCAAATCATTTGAAGTAAAAGACTACGCTTTAATAGAACACATCTCCGTTGAGTTCGGAAGCGGATTAAATATTATCACCGGCGAGACAGGTGCTGGCAAATCAATTCTGATTGATGCGATGAGTCTGCTTCTTGGCGAAAGAGCTTCCACAGAGGTTGTGCGCAAAGGTGCACAAAAATCCGTTGTTGAAGGAATCTTTTATGTAAAGGCAAATAAGAAAGTGAAATCACTTCTTGAAGAAAATGATGTTGATTTTTCTGATGAACTTATAATTCGCCGCGAAATTTCACTCAAAGGCTCCAACCGATGTTTTATTAATGACACTCCCGTTAATCTTAATCTCGTAAAAGATATCGGAAATTTACTAGTTGACTTACACGGTCAGCACGAACATCAATCGCTTCTTCGGACCGAAACCCACATTGATTACTTGGACGAATTTGGTGATTACCAGGGGATTCTCCTGCAATACAAAAAAATATATTCTGAATTACTGAATAAAGAAAATGAACTCACTAAACTTCAGGGAAAAGAGAACAGTATAAAGGAGAAAAAAGATTTTTATTCTTTCCAGATAAAGGAAATTGATAATGTTTCTCCTCAGGAGGATGAGGATGATAAGCTGATTAAAGAATTAAAAATTCTTGAGAACTCCGAAAAGCTTGCCGAACTAACTTCTGAAATTTACCAGCTACTTTATGAAACTGACAGTTCAATTCAGTCCGTACTCGGCAAAGTAAAAACTCTGCTGCAAAAGTTAAATGATATTGATAAATCCTTTGCCGATTCATTGAACGAATCGGATTCCGCACTTGCACAGATACAAGACATTTCAAATTATGTAAGAAGCTACAACTCAAAAATTAATCTTGACCAGGAAGAAGTTGAAGGAAAGCGTGAACGACTTGGTGCAATAAATCTTCTGAAAAAGAAATATGGTGGCTCGGTTAAAAGCATTCTGGATTACCGGAAAAAGATCGGAGAAGAATTTGAGCTCGCAGAAAACTTTTCAGAAAAGATAAATGAGCTTTCTAAAAATATTTTTGAATTGAGAAGAAATGTCGGCATTCTGGCAAAAAGTTTATCGAGAAAAAGAGAACAAGCTGCTAAGCTTGTCAAGAAAGGGATTGAAGAAACACTAAAAGAACTTGGAATTCAAGAACCCCAATTCAAGACAAAGGTAATCAATGATCAAAGTGAAAAAGAATCTGGAGTTATTGTAGATGGAAAATTTATCAAGGCTACATCAAAAGGAATTGATGAAGTTGAATTCTTCATTTCAACAAATCCGGGTGAAGAGTTAAAACCACTTGCTAAAGTTGCATCAGGAGGTGAGGTATCTAGAATAATGCTTTCGTTGAAATCAACTCTTGCGAAGAATGATAAACTACCACTTCTGATCTTCGACGAAATTGACGTTGGTGTTAGTGGAAGAATTGCACAGAAAGTCGGCAAAACTTTGAAAAATTTATCAGCATATCATCAGGTTATTTCAATAACTCATTTGCCGCAGATTGCCAGTCAAGCAGACCATCATTTTTCAATTGAAAAAATTGCTCAAAATGAGCGAGTAATTAGTTCAATTAAAAAGTTACCGCAATCGGAAAGAATTACGGAGATTGCCCGCCTCCTCAGTGGTGAAAAAGTCACCGCAGCCAGCCTAAAAAGCGCTCGTGAGCTGATCAGCCAAAGGGAATAATTTTTGAGTCTTTACTTCATTAATTATGAAGAATTTAATGAACAAGATTTCAAAAACGGTTTCACTGATTTTATTGGTTTTTTTATTTGCTTCAACTAGAGCATTTCCTCAATCAATCGGTGAAACACTTTCTAATTTATCTTCGAATGCAGTACTGAAATATTCTGAACCGGTTATCAGCGCATTTGGTTCAAGCATGAATTCTGGCTGGTTTACCGGATTGCCAGCTACTACAAATGGTATCCATGCTAAGTTGAGATTCGTAGCTGTTGGGTCTTTCTTTACAGATGATAACAGAAGATTCAGCTATGTAGGAAATTTAAATCTAACTTCTTCACAGGTGGATGAAATTCTTTTATCATCAGGATATGATCCGAATACAATCCCGAATTATGAATCAATAAAAAATGAATTTCTTTCGAAGTCATGGGAGGTCAAATTCGATGGACCAACAATTATCGGCAGACTTGATGAACATCTTCAGGTTGAATTTCCCGGAACAGAGATTCAGGGATATAATATCGATAGTTACACACTTGAAGTAACAGATGTGAAAGGTTATTTAAATAGTATTGAAATAATGCCGTCACCAGCTTTGCAGCTTGATCTGGGAAGTGTGGTCGGGACAGGAGTTTCTGTTCGTTACTTCCGTGGGATAAATCTGTATGACCTCGGAATTGTAAATATCTGGGGAGGTGGAATCATTCACAATTTTAATTATTGGTTTGACGATCCTTTACCAATTGATATCGGTTTTGGTTATTACTTTCAGAATTTTAAAGTTGGAGACGTTTTTACGAATACTGCTTCTCAGTACGGTATTTATCTTAGTAAAAGAATCGGTGGCAGGATTTCAATCGAACCGTACGCTGGTTTAACGTATGAAACTTCACGAAGTCAGATAGATTATAAATATCAGTTTGATAGTCCCGCCGGTCAGCAGGAATTGCAGCTAAACATTGATTACAATGGTGATAATTCGGTTAATCTTGCTATTGGTGCCTCAATAAATCTTTCTATTTTTCTAATTAATTTTGATTATAAATTTGGTGGTACAAATACCGGAACCTTTGGGGTAGGATTCGGATTTTGATTGGAATAATTCCGGATTTCATTTCTTCTTAACTTCCTGCTAACTTACAAATAATTATTTACACTCTGTTTATTAAGTATGGTTAAAACAGCCTGCTATATCCATATCCCTTTCTGTGATCACAAATGTATCTATTGTGATTTTTATTCAATCATAACCTCCGATAATATTCAATCTTTTCTAGACTGTTTGAAAAAAGAAATCAGCTATTATGCTGAAAAACATTCTGCAGACAGAGAACTTATTTCAATTTTCTTTGGCGGAGGTACTCCTTCACTGATGGAACCGGACTACATTTCTGAAATTCTTGAAAGCATCAAGAAAAATTTTAAAGTTACAAATGATGCGGAAATTTCTTTGGAAACAAATCCGGGAACAGTGTCTTTAGAAAAATTGAAAATGTTTCGTGATGCTGGAATAAATAGAGTTAGTGTTGGAATTCAATCTTTTGATAATAATGACTTGAAATTTCTTACTCGCATTCATAATTCTGAAACTGCAATCAAAACAATTAATGATGCTGCAGAAGCCGGGTTTAAAAATATCAGTCTCGACTTAATATTTAATTTGCCTGGTCAAACAAAAAAGAAATGGATTAAAAATTTAAAACAAGCTGTTCAGCTTTCCGTTAAACATATCTCCGCATACAGTTTGATCCTTGAAAGAGGAACTATACTAAATAAGATGGTTATCGATGGTAAAGTAAAAATCGCTGATGAAGATTATGATGCAGAACTCTATCAAACCACGATAGATTTGATTACTTCAAATGGATTTTATCAGTATGAAGTTTCTAATTTTGCGAAGCCCGGTTTCGAATGTGTTCACAACAATGCTTATTGGCATTACACAGATTATCTTGGTTTCGGCACTTCCGCTCATTCTTTTATTGATGGAAAAAGATGGTGGAATTTATCAAGTCTTAAAATGTATATTGATAAAATTGAGCAATACGGAAATGCTGTTGCAGGTTCAGAAACAATCAGTCCCGAAAAGGCAATAAATGAATATATAATGCTTGAGTTAAGAAGTTCAGGATTAAATATTAAAATGTTTGAAAATAGGTTTGGAAATGAGGGTAGGGACTGGTTAAAAAAGAAATATCCTTATTTTGAATTGTTGAAGGATCAGAATTTTGTATTAATTGATGATGGATTAATTAAACTTACATCAAAAGGTTATGCTGTGTGCGATAAAATACTTTCTGAAATTTTATAATAAAATTATTTATTGATGCTGAAAATAAAACTACACTGGCAGATTTTAATTGCTCTTATTGCTGCCATCATTTATGGGTTGGTTCTGGCGGATTACGCATACCTTGTTACCTGGATGGGGGATTTGTTCCTTCGTGCGCTAAAAATGATAATTGTTCCGCTCATTTTGACTTCTATAATTTCGGGTGTAACCAGCATAGGTGATGCGCAGAATCTAGGAAGACTCGGTATAAAGACAATCACTTATTACATAACCACAAGCTTATTCGCGATTGTAACGGGATTGTTTTTTGTCAATCTAATACAACCGGGTGTTGGTGCAGATCTCGGTTTAAAAAAAGAAGTACCTGAGCTTGCTGCTGCATCGGGTGATGTCTGGGATATTATTTTCAGGATGATTCCTACAAATATTTTTGAAGCATTAGTTTCCTTCGATATTCTTGCCATCATCTTCTTTTCAATTTTATTCGGCTTTTTTATAACCAGGCTTGAGTCAAAGTACAATGACTTTTTAACAACGTTGTTTAACTCCGGGTTTGAAGTGATGATGAAACTAACTCACTTTATAATTCGGTTTACTCCTCTTGGCATTCTTGGAATAGTTGTTGGGGTGGTGGCAGATCAACGGGAAAATCTTGGCGCAGTTTTAGGCAGCTTGAGTAAATATTTTGTTACTGTGTTGATTGGACTAATTATACACGCTACAATTACACTCCCATTAATTATTCGATTCGTTGGGAAGGTAAATTCTTGGAAACATTTTCAGGCAATGACGACTCCATTACTCACAGCTTTTTCAACTCGCTCTTCGTCTGCTACACTTCCTCTAACAATTGATGCAATTGAAAATAATTCAGGTGTTTCAAATAAGGTCTCAAGTTTTGTACTTCCGCTTGGAGCTACAATTAATATGGATGGAACAGCACTTTACGAATGTGTTGCGGCTATGTTTATTGCACAGGCGTATGGAATTGAGATTACGATAATACAGCAGGCAATAATTGTTTTTACTGCTCTACTTGCTTCAATAGGTGCAGCCGGAATTCCGATGGCAGGATTGGTGATGATATCAGTTATTCTAACTGCGGTTGGTTTGCCATTGGAAGGTGTCGGATTGATACTTGCAGTGGATCCGTTCCTTGATATGTGCAGAACGACAGTTAACGTTTGGAGCGACTCATGTGGCTCGGTGATAATCGCAAAGACTGAAGGGGAAGCCCTAAAAGTTTAGTCTTATTTACATTAACTTTTGGCTACCTTTTTTGTGGGAATTTTCACTTAATTAAATACATATTTATTCAAAAAATTCGTGATGTTGCATGAAAACTTTATTCATTTGTTTGTTGGCTTTTGTGGTTACTTCTTATCCTCAAAATTACAAAAAAGTAAAAATCTTAATTAACAACCAATTCGATCTTAGTAAAGCTGTTGAATTATCTTTGGATTTAGAAGAGGCACAGCATAATAAGAATGGTAATATATCTCTTTTTGTTAACGATGATGAACTTTCAGAACTTCAACAAAGCGGATTAGGATATGAAATTTTGATTGATGATTGGAAAGCTTATTATAATTCTCTTCCTGTTTTAAATGAAGAGGAAAAAGCTCTTGCAAAAATGGAAAGTGATATGACTTTAGGTGTATCTGGGTTTAATTTTGGTTCGATGGGGGGCTTTTATACTTTTGATGAAATTGTTGCCGATCTTGATACAATGTTCCAATTATATCCTAACCTGATCACAGAAAAATATTCTATCGGCACTAGCCACGAAGGTAGAACTATCTGGGCGATTAAAATCTCAGATAATCCAAACATAAATGAAGATGAACCAACTGTAGGTTTTGATGCACTAGTTCATGCGCGCGAACCGCAGTCTATGGCAACGCTTATGTATTTTATGTGGTACCTGTTGGAAAATTATGGTACAGATCCCGCAGTTACATATCTTGTAGATCATCGGGAAATATATTGTGTGCCTTGTTTCAACCCTGATGGTTATGAATATAACCGCCAAACCAATCCAAATGGTGGTGGTATGTGGAGAAAGAATAGGAGAAACAACGGCGGATCTTATGGTGTAGATATGAATAGGAACTTCAGCTATAAATGGGGTTATGATAATATTGGTTCAAGTCCTGATCCAACCAGTGGTACATACCGTGGTCCTTCCGCCTTTTCTGAGCCAGAAGCACAGGCAATAAGAGATTTAGCAATTATGCATAACTATGGAACTCATTTTAATATGCATTCCTGGCAGGATGCCTTTTTGTATCCCTGGGGCTATATCCTTCTACAATGTCCTGATTCATTGATTTACAGAGAATTTGCATCTGATATGAGTGCATTTAATGGTTACTCCTATGGAACTAGCGGCGAAATTCTAGGTTATCAATCTAACGGTAGCGTAAGAGATTATATGTATGGAGAGCAAGTTGAAAAAAATAAAATATTTGGATATACAATAGAGATAGGTAATTCTGAAGAATGGTTCTGGCCGCTTCAGAACAGAATTTTTCCAATAGCCCAGATGAATATCGGCTCTAATATGTACCATGCTTTTGTTGCCGGCGAGTATGTAAAGTTAACTGATCCAAATTTCAGTCAGGAATATTTTCTACCAGGAGATAATGTAGAACTTTTGCCCGAGTTCAAGAATAAAGGACTTTCTTCAGCTTATAGCTTAACTTTTGAATTAAGTTCACCAAGTGGATTGGTAACTATAACTAATGGAAGTGCATCTGCAGATTCAATTGAAGCGAGGAGTTTGCATACTTTAATATCTCCACTTTCTTTCACAATTTCACAATCTGCTCCTTTAGAAGAGATACCTATTGTATTAAGAACATGGGCAAACGGTAATTTAATTAGTGGTGATACAGTAATAATTGCAATAGGATTTCCGGTAACGTTATTTGCAGATTCAACAAATGACCCGACTGAATTCTGGACAATAACAGCTTTCCCATCCAATCCTAAATGGGAAGCAACCACTTCAACCTATCATTCTTCTCCAACCTCGTTCACAGATAGTAAGAATGGTAATTACTCAAACAATGCAACAGTTACTATGACTTTAACCAATCCTCTTGATTTAACTAGTTACAATATTCCAACGCTCACATTCTGGACTAAGTTCGATATTGAAAGCAATTATGATTATGGGCAGGTAGAGGTGTCCATGAATAATGGCGGTACTTGGATTCCAATTAAAGGTAATTACACTGAACCTGGTGTGGGTGGCTCACAGCCAGATCTAGAACCTGTTTACGACGGTTCTAAAAGTAATTGGAGTAAAGAAAATATCAGCCTGTCAAATTATATCAGTTCGCAATTTAAAATTCGTTTCCAATTAAGAACCGATGGTGGTGTAACTCGAGATGGTTGGTATGTGCTAGCAAAGTAGAAATGTCAGTACTTTCAGCAATTTAGAAATGTCAGTAATTAAAATAACAAATATGTAATTAATGTATTGCATTAGGGTAACGGAATGAAGGCGTAGCCGTAATGGAGTTACCCTAATGCTGCGATCAAATAATTCCTTCTTTTGTCCTGTTTTATCCTCTGATTCATTTTCCTCCAAGGATGATCTTTGGGAACTTTACGTGATCTATATCCCTTCTTGCCAGGTTTTGCTTTTAGCGATTTGTAATTTATCTCTTGCTCATTAAAGTATATATGCATTTGCCCGTTAAACCATTTGCATATAGTTACATTCTGTTTTGGTTTGGGTAAAGGAGCAACTCCTTTTAGCAGTTGGATATATCCGCCATTAAGGTTTATTGTATAATCATTCCTTACCTGCCTGGATGTTTTATAACAGAAGATATTTTCCAGTTTATATCCCTTTGCTGTTCTGTGAACATCAGGCAGTTCCGGGTTAACTGCAAATCTCTGGTTAAACTTGTCTATAAAACTCTTCTGAAGGTATTTGTTAGCTTCAGCTATATTTGATATCCCCTCACGTCTTAATGCTTTTATCAATCGATCCTGAAGTGTCCTGTTAAAGCGTTCTACTCTTCCTTTTGCCTGTGGAGATTTGGCAATGATTAACTCAACGTTTAACTGTTTCATTGCTCGTCCAAAATCTGTAAGCTTCCCCTTAGCATAGTAAACACTGGCTCTATCGGTGTATATGCTTCTGGGGATACCATACTTATTCACATATTCCCACATCGTAAGCAGAACATCCTGTGTATTCTCAGATAATGCAAATTTAAGATATACTCTTCCTGTTGCATCATCTACACAGTTTAACAGGCAACATTCAGCTCCTCTTCCTTCAAACCAGTCGTGATAGCTCCCATCAAACTGCAGCAATTCTCCCAGGCAGCTTCTTCTTTCTCTTTTTCTTCTGTGTGGTCTCTTTTTTCTAAGTGACGTTGTTATTGATCTCTGCCTTAACCAATTTCTCACTGTCTCTCTGTTTAGCGAAATATTATGATATTCTTCTAACATCTCCGAAAACAGTGTGGGTCCATAATCAGAATATTGTTTCCTGTATATCTTAATTAGTTCCTCTTTTAGCTCTTCCGGGTACCCCCTATTTGATTTTCTCCCTCTTAGTTTGTGTATTATACCTTTTGACCCTTCTGTTTTTACCCTTTTCAATATTCGGTAAATCTGTCTTTGACTTAATCCTAATAGTCTGGATGCTTCTAACACAGAGATTTTCTCTTCCTCTATTTGTGATATTAGCATAAGTCGATCTATTTCTTTTCTACTCATTGTCAGTATTCCTTTCATCCGAGGTTTCTCCTTTTTCTGAGAACCTCAAATTCTTACTTTTTTTACTGACTTTTCTACTTTGGCGAATCTATGACATTTCTATATTGGTATTACACTCGAGATGGTTGGTACGTGGATGACATAGGGATTCTTATATACACAATTCCAACTTCATCCGGGGATGATGCAATTGCTGCTAATAAATTTGAATTGGAACAAAACTATCCGAATCCCTTTAACCCTGCTACCAGTATTCATTACTCAATTGGTAGCTCACAATTTGTATCAATTAAAGTCTTTGATGTTTTGGGTAACGAAGTTGCTGTTTTAGTTAACGAAGAAAAAACTGCAGGAAATTATAAAATAGAATTCAATGCTAGTAACCTCAGCAGCGGAATATATTTCTATAAGCTGCAAGCAGGATCATTTGTAGAAACAAAAAAGATGATCCTTCTCAGGTAAGTATAGCATATATAGGTTCTGATTAGTAATTAATTATTTTAAAGTGTAAATAAATTGAAATTCGGGGACATTCATAATAGATTGTTGACCTCTTTAATTAACATTGCTTCAAATAATTATTGAAACAGTAAAGACATAATTATGAAAACATTAATTACACCTATCCTTCTTACTTTTATCATTACAACTTTTATCAATTCACAAACAGAATTGCCCACGGGCACATCAATTTTATTTAGCGGTTCAGGGAACTGCATTCTGTGTCATCAAAGCAATGGAAG
>Ga0255452_1057_pt1 | contig 12811 bp, 14 predicted proteins | sample ANMaggQLBNCT01D9_FD_182652 | JGI IMG/M metagenome (GOLD analysis project Ga0255452, IMG submission 182652) | Sediment cell enrichment communities from methane seep in Santa Monica Basin, California, United Staets - ANME aggregate JGI... | ecosystem: Environmental > Aquatic > Marine > Cold seeps >...
GGTTGAACTGGAAGTTGCCAACGAGGCAGTGGTGGATGAAATAGCCGGATTTGCCAATTTCCTTATGGGTGAAGGTGATTGGGGTACACCGGTAGTTGTGATCAGGGGAGTGGATATGTATTCCGGTAATGGGGGTATGGATGCCATGTACCGCGAACCCGAAACCGATATAATAAGAAAAGCATTGATGTACTTCAAGGATAAGGTAGAATAGATAAAAAAAAATCTCTGTCCACACATTTTAAGCTTACAACAATTGGATGAACACCGTTCGAAGCCCTTAAATGAAATAATTACCAAATATAGCCGGATTTGAATGAAAGAGCAGATGTGAAATATTATGAGTAAAAAAGCAGCAGTAATAAAAGGAGACGGTGTGGGACCTGAGCTGGTAGATGCCATGATTGCAGTTACCCGGGCTGCCGGTACGAATGTAGAGTTCATACCATGTGAGGCTGGAGCTACCTGGTGGGAAGCCAACGGTGGCAATTCACTCATTCCACAACAGACCTGGGACCTGCTTGAAAAGACCGATGCATGTTTCAAGGGACCCACTACAACACCTGGCGGTGCAGGTTCACCCAAGAGCGTTGCAGTATCTATCAGGCAGAAATTCAACCTGTACGCCAATGTCAGGCCCACCAGGACATTCCCGAACACGGCAAAGCCACTGGGAGATGTGGATCTCGTATGTGTCAGGGAAGGGACGGAAGGGTTGTATATCGGTGAAGAGATCAAGCTTACCGATGATGTCTATATTGCCATACGCAAGATAACCCGCACCCAGAGCAGCCTCATTGCCAGATATGCCTTCGAGGAGGCAAAGCGCAGGGGCTGGAAGAGGGTGGTGCCCATCCATAAGAGCAATATTCTCAAGCAGACCTGCGGCACATTCTTAGAAGAAGTGGAAAAGGTACACCAGGACTATCCTGACATGGAGGTCTGGGAATACCATATCGACAATATCGCCCAGCAGTTGATCAAGAATCCCCAGATATTCAATGAATCCATCCTGCTGTCAACCAATTTGTTCATGGACGTGATAAGCGAGGAGTGTAGTGCACTGGTTGGCAGTATTGGGTTGATATATTCGGCAAATATTGGCGATAGTTATGCCATGTTCGAGCCAGCCCACGGTTCAGCGCCGAAATATGCGGGCCAGGATAAGGTCAATCCGGTAGCCACCATACTGGCAGGGGCATGGATGCTGGATTATCTTGGTGAGAAGGAGCAGGCAAAGGCAATTTTCGATGCTACTGAATCAGTGATATCAGAAGGTAAACATGTCACCTATGATATGGGCGGCAGTGCAAAACTTAGCGAGATGAGTGATGCTATTATTGCTAAGTTGAAATAAATCAAAAAAAAACAAGATCGACCGGCGGTCTTTTCCGCCGGCATAATTATTTTCTCAGCGTATATTTGTTTTTTCGTGGGTTTCGGATTCTACGATCGGTTCGAACATGAAGTATTTCTCAACATAACCCCTCAATTCCTCATCTGAGATGCTGGATACTCTTAGTTCTTCATCATAGAGCCGGTGGATATGGTCTTGGATCTCCTTTAGCCTGGGATCTCGTTTCATTACCTTGGCCCTGACACCCATCAATTCATTCAGGGTTTCCTCTACCTTATGCCTGAGTACTTCAAGTCCGGATGAATCGCCGATCAGCAACAGCCGCTTCCCACCCACGAGCTCTGGGAGGTAGGCCTCGTAAGTGAATGGGTTTTTGATGACCCCGGCTGTATGTATACCGCTTTCATGGGCAAATATATTCTTACCTACGACGGCCTTGTTACGGGGCACCCTGATGCCGATCTCCTTTTCCATGAACCTTGCAAACTCAGTTACTGCTTCCAGGTTATATTTATCAAACCCTTCTATTCTCTCATGTAAAAACAGCACTACTTTCTCTATTTCTGTGTTTCCGGCACGCTCACCGATACCCAAAAACGTGAGGCTTGACCAGTTGGCACCGTGCCAGTATCCTGCAAGTGTGTTTGCCATACCCAGCCCGAAGTCATCATGGACATGGGTCTCAATATTCTTAACATTCATTTCGTCATGCAGGTATTTTACCATTGTCGGGATGCCGTATGGTTCGTCCACACCTTCAAAAGGTATTCCCATACCAAGGGTATCGCATAAACGGATTATACAATCCGGGTCGATCTCTATCAATTTTTCGACAAGCGGGAACACAAAACCGTAGTTATCGGCACGGGTCATATCTTCGATATGTGCGCGGGTGCGCAGTCCGTGGTCCACTGCATACTGCAGTGCATCCAGGTATTTCTCTTCAGCGGCCTCCCTATTTGGAAGTCCCATCTTGTCAATTACATGCGAATCCGAAACTGACATCAGTATGCCGGTTTCTTCTATCCCGTCCATCTCCAGTACCAGATCAATGTCGGCAGGGTTTGCCCTGGCCCATCCTGTGACCTCAGGGAATTCATACCCTTTGTTCAGCATAGATTTCGCTGCTTCTTTGTCCCGATGGTTAAAAACAAAGGTTTCCAGTTTTTCTATTCCGATCTGGTGAAGATACTCAAAAATCTGGAGTTTATGGTTTTTTGACATAACGACACCCGGCATCTGGGAGCCGTCCCGAATCGTACTGTCGCTGATAAATACTTCCTGCCCTCTGGGGAACTTGATTTTAGGCAGGTCATCGTAGTTCTTGTAGACTTTCATCAAGAACTCAAATGGATGTGGAAGGATAAAATAGTTGTTGTTATGTGTTTTTTAAAATATAAATATCATGTTTATAGAAATAAATTGACAAAAAAGAAGAGTGGCGGGTAATTAAAACCCACCAAGTCCGCCAAGTCCAATTGTTGCGATGGCTGCAAATGTTAATGATTCCTGATAGCCCCCTTCTGTCGGCATTTCCGAATAAAAACCTTCAGGATTGGGGGGGCAATTGTCATATTCTCACAAGTAATTTATAGTTGAAAATAATAAAAGAATGGTAACAATAAAAACATAAGAGGTTGTAATATGGAAATAGGTACGGATAAAGTATATTGTTTTAGTTGTGGAGAAGTGATTAAAGCTGAAGCTGAGATATGCCCCCAGTGTGGTGTTAGACAAAAAATTAATCCATTATGTCAAATGAAAAATCCAGGAATAGCAGCTATAGCATCATTCTTTTTTGCAGGACTTGGGCAAATATACAACGGTGAGATTGGAAAGGGTCTTCTTTTAATTATTGTGCAAACAGTAAATGTATTTTTAATCTTTCTTTTTATCGGATTTCTTACTTACCCAATTGTTTGGATTTATGGAATATATGATGCTTATACGACTGCAGAAAAAATTAATGTAGAGATGATTCGATAAAGTAAAGTACCCTAACTCAATCCATGTGAGATTCGAAAAAAAAGAAAAGTGGCGGGTAATTAAAACCCACCAAGTCCGCCAAGTCCTATTGCTGCAATAGATGCAACAAATACAGCCATTAACGCAATAACAATCACTATCATGATTACTAATGGTAATAGTACTGCAATAGCAGATTTTACAGTGGTCAGATTGTGAACATGTTTTCCGCCTACGATATTAAGCCAGATACCATATAAACTGATAATCCATCCGATTACGGGTATCCATGCGAAGACCTGAACTGCGCTTGAATATGATAATATCCTTACAGTACCTTCATAGCCGCCTGAGCCGCCAAATATCTTGAAGAATATTAACAGTATTATTCCGAAAATGAACAGTCCGACAATGCCGACAATCACAGCACTGACCAGGGTTGTCACTATTGAAACAGCATCGACGCCGCTTAGAATAACAGCAATAATTCCTGAGAGCAATCCAACGATTGCAAAGTTAATAGCTGCAAATGTTAATGGTTCCTGATAGCCCCCTTCTGTCGGCATTTCCGAATAAAAACCTTCAGGGTCGGTTAGAACCTTTTTTAATGTATCTACATAATTATCCATCTAGTATTACCTCCGTTTGGTATAATAAGAGGTTTCCCCTCTTACAACAGGAATACAGTCTTTTACGACTGTAACAAGAAAATGCTCATATCGTTCGCATTTACTTAAGTATACAAAGTTATACTCTATATACAATAAAAATTTATTTGGTGTTAAGGTATTTATACTTTGTGTACATTTATACTGATTTTTAATTTGGAATTGCTGCTCATTCCGAAATCATTTATTATACATGAAACATCTAATGACACTGCAAATATCGCTGAAGAAGGGCTTTAGCATGGTAAAAAATATGAAAAACACTGATTACAAGAAATACCTCTATGCTGCCACAATTATTTTCATACTTGCAGCCATCCTTATCATTTTCTTATATGCACCTGTACCTATAAACCCAGGCGAACGGGGTACATATACCGATCCTGAAGGACAAGTTCATTATGTGTCCACTGATGCCCAATGGGCGAACTATGTATACAGTTTCTATATCGCATATTTCCATATCGCAATAGCCCTTACCTCATACATGGCCTTTTTACTGGTAATGATCTTCAGTATCCTCTACCTGCGGGATGGGGAGCAGAAATGGGATCTTAAAGCTGCAGCATCGGCTGAGGTGGGTGTCATCTTTGCAGGACTGACCCTCATATCCGGTTCCATATGGGCAAAGGCGGCATGGGGACACTACTGGCCGCCCGGTGATATACGGCTCAATACCTCGCTGGTGCTTTTTTTCATATATATTGCTTACCTCATGGTAAGGCAAGCTGTTGACATGCCAGAAAAACGGGCTCGCCTTAGTGCGGTATTCGGTATTATAGGTTTTATCAGTGTCCCTATCAGTTTCATGAGCATCAGGATATGGTCTGCTACCAATCATCCGACTGTACTGGGTCCGGGCGGCGGCGGAATTACAGGAAGTGCAATAATAATCCCTATGCTCCTGAATATAGTCGCATTTTTCCTGTTGTGTATTTCATTGATAATCTACAAAACAGATAATGTGACTTTACAGGAAGAACTTATAGCAGCCAAACAAAAGAAAGGCGTTTGATTCACCCGGCACCAGGCTGTTGATCTTCCCGGACATCCCCATCTCCACCCTTATCCCCGCCCCTATCTCCATCCTTATCCTTATTACCATCCCTCTCCCGTATCAACCATACCACACCCCAGCAGCCAAGGGTCAGGATAAGTGCTGCCAGCCCCACCACATCCACCCTGGGTGTATGCAGGTACGGGTGGGTCCCGATAATATAGTCAAAGTAATCCAGCACTAAGAATACGCCAAGTATTAGCCCCATCATTGTAAACGTGGGCCGCTTCATGTCTTTTACCAGGGTGAGAGCACATAATATCATGCCGATATGCAGCAAGAACAGCACAGACCTGAACACCCAAGTCTCGGGAGAGAAATAATAGTCAAAATCATATAGCAGCACGAAAAGCGTCCATATGCCTATCTTGTTTAGCCCTATAAATGTGAAAGTGTCGAACAGGTTACTGCGTCTTCCCACCGAATAGGCTGCCAGCACCAGCACATACATCAGGGTAAAGACCGGGCTGTCAGGAATCAGGGGCCAGTAATATACAGGAGATGTCCTTAACTGCCATTCGTAATAATAGAACCCGAAGGCTGTTCCGATAATAGATGCCAGCAATAGGGAATACCTGGTCAATGGATAAGCCTTGAACCTGTGGAAAAATTCTATTATATCCATTGATATATCTTCCTGTTAATTCCGGTCCAGAGGCCTGGCAGGGACACCGCCCACAAACCCTTCAATATCACTGTTGACAAGGGAATGGGCAGAGACCACAGATCCATTTGCAATTGTTACACCAGGCAGTATCGTGGTGTTTGCCCCCACCATTACATCCCTGCCAATGACCACGGGACCGGTCACGTATTCCTTTATTAAAAACTCATGGCACAGGATCGTGGTATTGTAGCCGATTATGGTATTGTCACCTATCTCGATAAGCTGCGGGAAAAAAACGTCCATGGTAACCTCAAGTGCTATGGAAACATTGCTGCCCACCCGTATCCCCATCATACGGTATAGCCAAAGCTTCAGGCTGAGGGAAGGGGATATCCTGGCCAGGCGCATAAGGATATTATTGTAGATCACTCTTGCAGGAGATACTACATATTTCCAGTACCACAGCGAATTGTATTTTCCATGCGACGGGAACCGTTCCAGTTTTCGCTGTGCCGTAACCCTATACCTCCTTTACTATTTTTCCCCGCCCGGAAGGGACGATCTTCAGTGTACCTCCCTGGAATGCCTGTGTCAAAGGGTCCGTGCCCCGAATCGCATGAAGCCTGTCAAGGAACACTGCAAGGGATGCGATCTCTGAATGGGGCTGGTTTCCAACTGCCACGTTCCAGTCAGCCACCTGGTAGATATCAGGAGGGACCTTTTCAGCACCTACAACCACCATTACAGACTCTGTGCCTGATATCTCATCCAGCACACCGGGCAGGTTCTGGCCGTACATGGTCAGGTGCACCACCTTACCGCCTGAGTCCTGCCACTGCCGTACCTCCTGTTTCCACGAACCCACTGACCTGGCAAAAAAATCGCCTCCCCAACGCCCGGTCACTTCGTTGATGCTGTTAATAACACCACGGTCATTTGAGGCAAGCAGCATTCCCGACGCACCAAGAGCCCTGGCTGTCAGCCCGACATGGGTGGTGACCCGCTGGTCCCGCTCGGGCCTGTGGCCGAGCCTCAGCACTACAATATTCATGTTTTCAATAAAGGCCTGATTAAATATAAATCTGGTCACCGTTGACAGGTGATACCGCATTCACTTCCAGGTTCTGGCTTATCCATGATGCAAAACCTTCGGTGTTGTCACCGTGCACGCAAACCACAAGCTGGCAGCCGCCATCCACTTGCTGCGTTACCAGTTCCTTGAGGCTGCTGTCACCACTGTGTGCCGAGAAATCATAGAGTTCGATCTGTGCGCTGATCTGGACGGACCTGCCCCTGTCCTCGTAGTATCCCCGTTCCAGTGCCATCCTTCCGTTGGTGCCTTCTACCTGGTACCCTGTGAGCAATATCTTTGACCTTGGGTCGTCATGGATGTGCCTGAGGTAGTACAGGACAGGACCCCCGTTCAACATACCTGCTGTGGTCACTATGACACATGGTTCATCCATTAGTCTTGACCGCTCCCTTGGATCCACTCTAAAAGCGTCCTTGAAAGCCTTGTCAAGGCGGCCCGGATCCTTTAGGTATGAAGGATGTTTTTTGAGGAGCTTGTAGACATCCACTCCCATGCCGTCCACATAGGGCCGTATACCATACTTTTCCAGTATCATAACCACTTCCTGGGTGCGCCCGATAGCAAAGGCGGGTATTATTGCCCATCCTCCGCCTTCCACTGTATCTTTTATTGAGTCAATAAAATCCCGCTCAAGCTTCGACCTTACTGTGTGTTCAGTGCCAAAGTAGGTACTTTCCACTATTGCTATATCTGCAACTGGCAGGTTTTCGGCAGGACCAAGCAGGTTGGTGTCCCTGGTGTTTATATCACCTGTGTATAGCAGGCTGCCGCTCTTGTTCTCAAGATATATGCTTGACGAACCCGGGATGTGTCCGGCGTCATACAGCATGCCTTCATAGCCTGAGGCATCAAATCCGGTGCCGTAATCTATTGAATGGGCATGCAGTTCAAAATCCCTGACATCCTCGATCATAAATGGCAGCACCTGGCCCTTTGCTCTTGCGATCTTCATGGTGTCCCTGGCCAGTAGTGATGCCAGGTCCCTGGTCACTGGTGTCATGAATATGTCAGGTTTTATGTCCATGAGGTTGGGCACTACACCGCAGTGGTCCAGGTGACCGTGGGAGACGATGACAGAATCGGGGCGCACGCCTCCCACCGGGTATAAAGGGGGGTTCGGCGGGTTTCATGCCGTAGTCAAGCAGGACGTTATCGTCAATTAGTATTGCAGAGCGGCCCACTTCACCGCAGCCGCCAAGGAATCGTAGGTTTATGTGTATCGCCTCTAAATATTTTCATAAGTGAATACTCACCATCATTCGGATAAACTTACATTCTTGTTTAATCCTTGATTAGTTTTACCAAATGTTGCTTTTAATATCTCGCTTGTTAGTATCGCAAAGTCTTTTTGCTCTTGAATGCCCCTGGTTTTCTATCTCATCTATCCTTTTTTTCCAGTAGGCAAGCCCGTCTTTGCTATCTGTAAGGACTGCAATGATGTCTGAAACAGAAAAGTCCCATTCATTATCGTGCCATATTCTTCTTATCTTATTATTATGAAAGACGATTAATGATTTTTCTGAATCCATATCATTTCCCCTCATTAAACTCTTCGACAATCTTAATCTCTTTTTTGGTCATGTGAACCAAACAGACTTTGTTAAATTTGTATTTATCCTTCTAAATCTACTTCCACTTTACATTAATTTCCTTTTTATCTTTCCTATGTAATCCATCTCTTTTTATGTGTGTTGAACAAGTTATCTTCATCAAGGAAAAAGTTATACTGCAGAATAACTTGACTCCCTGATATATCCAATAAAAATACAATTGCCACCACCATAATATATTTATGTCAGTAATACTTCAGTGGACTAAATACAACCCATAGTAATATTTCATTATAACTCAGGAGATAAATTCAGATGATAGGCGGATTAAATAAAGAACAACTACAGCGCTATTTACGCAACATCATGCTCCCGGAAATTGGCAAAAAAGGCCAGCAAAAACTACTCGAATCAAAAGTGCTCTGCATCGGTGCCGGAGGTCTGGGTTCCCCAGTCATCCAGTACCTTGCCGCCGCCGGAGTAGGCACACTTGGCATCATGGACAACGATGTGGTGGACATGAGCAACCTGCAGCGCCAGGTCATACACGGCGGGAACGTGGATAAACCCAAAGTGACCTCGGCAGCCGAGTTCGTGGAGAAACTGAACCCCGACGTGAAGGTCGTACCCTATCAGACCCGGTTGGATGCCGGTAACATCATGGACACTATCAAAGATTATGACATCGTGATGGACTGTTCTGATAATTTCGCCACACGGTTTTTAGTGAACGATGCCTGCGTGCTGACCGGCACCCCCCTGTCACACGGCAGTATCTTCAGTTTTGAGGGGCAGGTCACAACAATTATCCCAGGGAAAGGACCATGCTACCGCTGCCTTTTCGAACATGCGCCGCCCCCGGGTACGGTCCCCTTAAGCCATGAAGTGGGAGTGATGGGTGTGCTGCCCGGTATCATTGGTATCATCCAGGCCACCGAGGTAATAAAATACTTGCTTGGGATCGGTGAATTACTACTGGGCAGGATGATATATTACGATGCCCTGTACATGACCTTTGATGAGATCAGGATACGCAAAAACCCACAGTGTCCCGTGTGCGGTGAGGAGCCAAAGATCGATCAAATACAGGAAGAGGTCTACGATGGGTCGTGCCGGATATGCTAAAAAAAGGAAGTGATGAGTTATAGCAACAGCAAAACTTGACCTTTAGGGAGAGTTTTGTCCCTTCACGTTTTTGAAGACTACATTGAAACTGGAAGAACTGGATTCAGGCGACACGCTTGTGGCCACATATGACAATGAGCCCGCTATAGGTAACGTGCCCCGGAGTTTAGAATCCGAAGGGAATAAAATCATTAGTATTGAAGAGATTGGATCAGGATTGTGGAATATAGTCCTCGAGAAGGCATGAAAGGTTGCAAAATATTCGTTTTAGAGTCTTTCAATCCATTATTTTTTCCAGTGAGGCCCTGACCTTTTCAAATATCTGTTTTTTGTACATTTCAGGTTCTGTTATATTGTACAGGGCAATACCGTCAATAAACCAAGTCACTTCATTGACGAGCTTTTTTTCTTCCAGTTCATCTACAAGGAATTTCAGTTTTCTAACATCATCCATGGCCTGTCTCCAATCCCCACCGCTTTTGATGTCGTAGATTTCACCTTTGTAGAAAAGTTCCAGTTTGTTAAGTACGAAAGAATACGTTTGAAACCACTGCACATCGTCCTTTGAGACATTTTCAAATCCAGGCGACCTTTTATACATGTTTTCCTGCAGCATCCCGGCAAAAGCCGCAATTTCAGTGGACGTCAATGTGTCATTATTTACCTTTTCAAGTAGCTCGGTAATTTCTTTTACACTCATCAGTAGTTTATATATCATTAATTGCTCAAATATCTTTTGAAATGTCCCCGATGATTTAGTGGTTGACCTGATTGCTGGGGGTTCTCTTGTTCTTTCTGGATATTGTATCATTTTTGCAATGCCGCATACCCTCCGATTGAAGGGGTAATACCAAAATTTATGCCAGGATGTTAATTGCAGCATTGCAATTTTGGTAAAAAAATTCACAGTGTTTATATACATCCAATTCCACCTAAGCCCAGGTGAGATTAAATGCCTGGCAACTGGTACTCAACTGCATGTAAGCATTCAGTCAACTACTTTGGCTGGCTTGTAGGCGATCTTGAACGCTTTAAAAAGAAAAGTGAAGCCTCGGTCAGTCAGGAATTCATGGATAGCCTGAATTTTTGCGGATTTGATGTTGAATCCTACGAATCCCAAATATTAGCCATATCGGGTGCTGTAATCTCATTTATAATGCTTATTGTCATGGACCTGGTCTTTTTCAGGTTCATGGTAGTCAGCTCCACCACCATAATCTTCATGGTAATGACCACTTTGCTCATACCTTCAGCCCTGTTGCTTTATCTCAGTGAATATCCCAAGATCCATGCCAGGTTCCTAAAGATACACTCCCTGGGCGATATCCCAGAGATACTATCGTATGTTGTCATGAGCATGAAACTGGTATCGAACATGGAGCGGGCCATCTCCTTTGCAGCTGCCAATTCGAATAGGCCCCTGGCCCGGGACCTGCGTAAACTGATCTGGGATATGCATGTAAGAGTGTACACCGATATCGATGATGCCCTCATAGCCTTTGCCAATCAGTGGGGTAAGAACAGTGAGTACTTCAAGCGTGCACTGTACCTGGTTAAGAGCAGTACAAATGAGCCTGATGAAGCGCAGCGTGTGATGACACTGAACAAGAGCCTGGATATTGTGCTGGAGGGTACCAGGCATACGATGGAAGGGTTTGCGGCCAGACTTAAGACACCCACCTATGTATTGTACAGCATCTTCATCCTGATCCCGCTGGCACTGGTGGCGCTGCTTCCTGCTGTGAGTATTGTGGGAGTGCGTATCGATGCCGTCACCCTGATACTGCTCTATGACCTGATCCTGCCGCTGGCCACCTTTGCATATGCCGAGTATATCCTGCTTCAGCGTCCTGCTGCCTTCTCGCCGCCCAATATCCCGGATGAACACCCGCGCCTTGTAAACATAAGGAGTACCAGACGAAGTACAATGATATTATCAATAGCAGTAGCGATATTGATTTCTGCATCCGGGTACATTTGGCTGCAACTTGGCAATCCGGGTGGGATTGTGAGCACAGGTGCTATGACGGGGTACGTACCTGTTTCGTTCCCCTTGATATGGGGTGTCACAGCCCTGATCTCCATATATGCATTCAGGGTCTATGCACCATATAAAAGTATCAGGGATGAGATTAAGGAGATTGAGCGACAGTTTGCAGATGCCCTGTTCGTGCTGGGACGCCGGATCAGCGAGGGGCGTTCCCCGGAATGGGCGTTCATGCAAACCGCCCAGACCATGAAGGGTACCGGCATTGGAAAAGCATTCCAGAACGTGGCGCAGAACATCTCTTTTCTCAGGACAACACTGGCAGGCGCAATATTTGACCAGGAATACGGTGCGTTTAAGAATATCTATTCAGAGCGGGTACATACCACTATGCGGCTGTTTACCGAGAGTGTATATAAAAGCCATGAGGCAGCAGGTGTTGCCATTGTAAAACTGGCAGACCACTTGAAAGAGCTGCAAGAGGTTGAGGATAACATTAAAAGCTCACTGTATGATGTGACCTCCACAATGAAAACGACGGCTACAATATTTGCACCCCTGATCGCAGGTGTGACCCTGGCCCTTTCAGAGGTTATCCAGAAGATACTGCAAGATATTTCACACGAGATGAGCAGGCTGCCTGATGATATCAGTATTTCATCGATCATGTCAGATGTGGGAGGTGGGATGGAACAGAGCATATCTCCTGATGTGTTCATACTGGCAGTGGGATTTTATATTATCATCCTGGTTGTTATCATGGTCAGGTTTGCGGGAGGTATCGAATACGGTGGAGACAAAGCCCAATTCATGTATGAACTTGGAAAGGGGCTGCCTTTGTCGATTTTAGTCTTTACAATTTCCATGATTGTGAGCAGGACACTTTTCGCCTCGATTGTGTGAAAAAATTAGCAGTAGTTCATATAGTGATATTTGTATAAAGTAATATTTATATGTAGTATTATTTATATGTAGTAATATTTATATATGGTGTGCAATTGTGCATGCACGGTGAATAGGATGAGTAAAGCTAATAGATCTTTAATTCAAAACGAACATGGTATGGAACTACCTATCAATATCGTGGTTATGTTGGTAGTAGGAATGGTTGCCCTGGCCGCCCTCCTGGCTATAATTCCTGAGTCCAAAAAAAACCTGGTAGTAGATGTGATATCGGTCAATGGTGAGGATGGGGTCAGCGATAATATCGACAACGATTGGATTAACTCCGGTGGCTTCCTTGCATTGAAGGAGAGCAAAGAATGACACCAGAACTTAAGAAAGATTTACTTTTTGCTGTCCTGGGCTTCGGCCTGGGCTTCATGACGTGCCTGATCTGGACAGCACTGTAATAAATCGAAGTTTTTAAGTCACACCCTTTCTTTTCATTATGCGCCCTATT
>Ga0255452_1058_pt1 | contig 12793 bp, 17 predicted proteins | sample ANMaggQLBNCT01D9_FD_182652 | JGI IMG/M metagenome (GOLD analysis project Ga0255452, IMG submission 182652) | Sediment cell enrichment communities from methane seep in Santa Monica Basin, California, United Staets - ANME aggregate JGI... | ecosystem: Environmental > Aquatic > Marine > Cold seeps >...
GGATCGATGGTTTTATTGAGTGCCGGGCAGGGGATGGTAATGAGATATCCACTGCTTACGAGTTCGATATCTCCCGTAACCTTGATATTGATTTTTTCCATATAGGCAGTGAAGCTGCCAGACAGGCACTGGAAGGTGTAGGCAGTGTGGGTGTCGATACATGCAAGACCGACGTGCTGCTTAAACCAAGTGCAATAGCCGATATTCTGGAAAGTACATTTCTCAATTCGTTAAACTCCGAGAATATCCAGAAGGGGCGCTCGGCACTGGCAGGTAAATTAGGAGAGAAAATAGGTGCCAACGGTCTGGATATTGTGGATGACGGGCTGCTGGAGGGTGGTATAGGATCGGCCCGCTCGGATGATGAGGGAACACCGTCAAGGACCAACCGCATCCTGGAGAACGGTGTGCTTGGTACTTACCTGTATGATAAATATACGGCAGGTAAGGATGGTGTGGAGTCTACAGGCAGTGCGGTGAGGAATAATTATGCCCAGACCACTTCCATTGATGCCAGGAACCTGAAGATAGAGTATCCGGCCAGCGATATTATTGCTGAGACGCAAAAAGGGGTGCTGGTAGGTTCGGTTATCGGGGCTCATACAGCCAATCCCATTTCAGGGGATTTCAGTGTGGAAGCCCGCAATTCGTTTTTAGTTGAGGACGGGGATATAGGCAGCCCGATCAGGTCCATGATGGTGACAGGGAATGTGTTCGAACTGCTGCATAATATTTGCGGTGCAGGCCGTGACACGAGGGTACTGGGTAATATTATTACGCCTACGGTGAAGGTATCAGGCTTGAAGATAGTGGGATAGTAATATCGGAAAAAGGGGGGTGGACCTTTGAAAGTCTGTATGGTAATACCGTCGTACTGGGCACGGGAAAGCAAGGATGGCTGGATAGCCGGAGATGCCGTGTATGACCATCCCACCCCCTTGGATGAGGACGGTACACTGCTAAGAGCTCTGCAAAGCCTGGATGTGCTGGAAGATAAGGATTTCCAGGTGGTGGTGATCGCTGCGGCTACGGCAGGGGATATTGAGGACAGGGTTGAGGAGAAGGTAGCTGGTATTGTCGAAAAAGCTTCCTGGACTGTCGATGTGGATATTAAGCTGTTCGCCCGGTCCCATCTGGGAGAGATACACGACCTGCTGCAAAGCCGGGGCATGGATGAATATGTTCCCCTGCTGCAACTCAGGGGCTATTCAAATATCCGCAACCTGTGCCTTTTTATTCCCCACATACTGGGTTCGGATCTGGCTGTACTTATCGATGACGACGAGGTATTCGAGGACACGCAGTTCATAAGGAAGACAAAGGAGTTTATAGGCAGTGTGGTGGGGGACAGGACCGTCCATGCAGTGGCCGGGTATTACCTTCAGTCAGATGGAGACAAGCGTACCCGGAAAAAACGCAGCTCCTGGATGGAATACTGGGGCCAGTACAAGGTTATGGACGAAGGCTCTGACAGGATAATACGGACAGAACCCAGGTTGAAGGAGACGCCCTTCGTGTTTGGCGGGAATATGGTCATACACAGGGAGCTTTTCACTGTGGTGCCATTCGATCCTGATGTTCCCAGGGGCGAGGACATAGATTACCTGATAAATGCCAGGATGTTCGGGTTCTCATTCTTCCTGGACAATAAGCTGTCCATCAGGCACCTGCCGCCGTCCAAGTCCCATCCCGTGTGGATGCAGTTGCGTGAAGATATATACCGTTTCATTTACGAGCGGGCGAAACTGGAAGGGCAGGTGGAAAAGGAGGGAATGGTAAGGGTGGTTCCTGAAGACCTGGACCCGTACCCTGGCAGGTTCTTAAGAAGTGACCTTGAGGAAAAGGTCGAGGGTGCGTGCAGACTGCTGTCAGAAGAGTATCTTGAGCAGGGCGATACCGCTGGCAGTGAAGAGGCGCTCCAAAACATTGAGCTGGCCAGGACCGATGCAGTGCCTGTATCCAATCCTTTCGAGGACCTGTGTGAGTTACAAAAACGCTGGGAGGGGCTGATGGAGTTTACGGCAAGAGAAGGGGTGCGCTCCGGGTTAAGGGAGATTATTGAAGGGGAAAAAGGGTAACGGGAGAAATGTATGGGACATGATGCCATACTGCAGGTAAGGGCTGACAGGGAGATAACCGGGGATGAGGCCAGGTCGGTAACAAACATTATCGGGAAATACTGTGGCGGCGCAGACTATGAGTTTCTTGATGTTAAGCAGGGGATTGATGTCTATATCACCAACGTGGCCAGTGCCAGGCATGCGGCTGCCAGGATCATGAAGGTGCTTGGGGGCAGCAAGAAGGAGAGTTCGAAGTACTTGAGGGTTGAAGGGGGCAGGGTGCTGTACCAGTTCACGATACGGGTGAAACTGCCGCAGGAAGCTTCTGGGGCGAGGTATGGGTTTTGATTGGGAAGTCGAGGTATTTAAGAAGTGGATTATTATGGATTTCAACTATCTCTGAAACAGCAACTGTTAGAGCCATAATTATTTTTCATCCTATTAAGTCAGATTACTTAGGGCAAGTATATCCAGAATATTGCTCTGCTAACATACCATGTTCGTAATTCATGTCAGTATTTTGATAATTCAAACAATTCTGAAGGTAGCTCATCGGCAGGTAATAAAACGATTGGGGTGGCCTGAAATCGTCATCAATAAAGTATGGGTCGATAGGAGTGGAGAACTCCTGGATGTTGGAGATTTTAATAGCGTAACCTGTATCCGAATTTTTGAAATAACTGAAAAACTCACGTTCAGATATTCCCGCATTTTCATGGCATTGTTCCCATAACTCCTGGGGAGAATCTGATAAAATGCCAACAATGTCAACAATGGCAATAATTTTCTTAACCGGAGAGCTGGAATAGATATACATTTTTTTAATATTTTCTCTTTTGAAAATAGACTTCCTGAACTCGTATTTTTTCCTGCCAGCGATAATTTCGTTAGCGTATTTTGGTTTAACTGACAGTAAAACGTTCATCCAGTCCCCCTCCTTTTATCGCCATATATTCAATCATTCCACCAAGTCCCCGATCATCTGTCTTCCTTTTTCTGTAAGCACATACCTGCCGGTCTTGGGCGCCCCTTCAAACCTGATAACATCCCATTTCTGGAGTCTCTTCATGTCTTCATACAACGTCCTGATGCTCACATTAAATTCATTAGCCAGCTCAGGAACTTTCAAATCCTTATTCTGGGCGCCCCTTATTATAATTGATACCATCCTGTCGAGCTGTTTTCCCTTTACACTGAAGTTTTCACTGAACTTTACACTGAAGTTTTCACTGAACTTTGCACCGAAAATTTCGGTTATAATCTCAGCCTTTTTCCTCTTGAAAATCACCGTAAAAAACGTATCAAACTCAAACTCCACCGGCGGCAGCCCCGCTTCAGCCATAAGTCTCTTTATTTTATTAATGCCAGTCCCCATCTTCTCAATATATCCGGCCCTCTGCAGCAGATTGGCAATATTCGGATTTCTAAGCACGCTCTTCTTGCCAAAATCCTCCCGCTTCAGACCCTTAACAAGCCCACCATAACTGGTAATCTCAATCCTATCATCAAACATCTCCACCATCACATTAGCACCCTTCTCAAAATAATCCCGGTGCGCCACTGCATTAATCACAGCCTCCCGCAAGGCATCATAAGGTACTTCAGGCACCTCCCTTCTTCTCGGGCCTCCCGTCATCTCATACCTGACAGGAATATACTGCTTAAGAAAAATCATGGCCCCATCAATATTGGAAATCAAGTCCTCATTAAAATCACGCCTGTCAAGTACATCCACCTTTTCAGTTCCTTTATACAATGCGCAAGTTACAGCAGTATGAAAATAAATATCCTGCAAATTTTTTGGAAAAAACAGAATCCCAGTGTTATTAAGAATAAGATTACATTCCTGCTTTTCTGCCACACCCAGATTAATCAATATTGAAGGATCATCAAGCACTTTTGAAATTCCCGCAAGTGCCATGAACTTATCAAGTTTTTTAGGGTCAAAATGTGAATCATAATCAAATCTTGGATTAAACAGTTCATCAAACCTGATCTTTCCCTCTGATTTGAAAAATTCAACAATCTCATCCCTATCCAGTTTCTGGGCATTCGGTCCCACTCGTGTGTAAAATCCCGAAGAACATTTATACGGCTTATCATCACCCTCCCTGACAGTAACCAGCAGAACATCCCCCAACTCATCGAATAAGATTTTAACAGCAGGCTGGCAGTTATTGGCAATATCCTGGACTTGTGATTTGAACTTATTTGTTATCCTGACCCCTTTAATTTCTTTGTCATCAGTTATCCCGACAAATATGTTGCCGCCCGATGAATTCGCAAAAGCCACAAGCTCTTTATCTAAATTCGCTAGTGTCAAGTCAACCCTATAATGTATCCAAATACGCTATCAATGCACATTATAATCTGACACTTTGATGTTGACTTGACACTAGGGATTCTTTAAACTCAATTTTATATCCCTCGCCCTCCTCAATGACCTGCTGCAATTCGTTTTCATTCACGCTGCCAACGCCTCATTAAGTTCTGCTAAAATGCTGTCCAGTTCCTGCCCGAATAATTGATACGCCTTCAGCATGCCAACCTTCTGGTTAAACGGTACATTCTCAAAATCATCCATTTCAATACTCACAGACGAGGCAATATGGTCCTTGATCATGAAAAGCCATTCCTTTTGTTCAGGGGCTCCTGCACATGTGGAAGATTGGGCGGGATGCTGGTAATGTATCCTTCAGTTTGTTCGGCCACCCCGCTTAAAGTGGTACCTTCCTGCTTTGCCTCGATTACTCCCATAGCTTTTCTATCTACAAAAAGCAAATAATCTGTTACACCTGATTCAAGTGGGAATTCACGTACTGCGATTCCGGCAGATGCACCGAGGTTAATCTCTGATAGGTCCTGGATTGTCCAGCCGGCTGAAGATAGTAGTTTATCGATCTGCTGCCTGGCTTTTTCTTCGGGGGTGGTCATTTTGATGTTCTTCTTTTTTGACTTTGACAATGATTTAAAGCTTTATTGCTTTAAAAGTTTGTTTATTTTGCAAGTTATATGATAATTGTTTTTCTAAACTCAGGTCATAGGCATCTCTTTGGATAATAAAGGGGCTGGGAGGCAGCAGGAAGGAGAGTTCGAAGTATTTGCGAGCGCAGGGCGGCAGGGTGCTGTACCAGTTCACGATACGTGTGAAACTGCCAGAGGAAGCTTTTGGGGCGAGGTATGGGTTTTGATTTCGGGCGTGTGCGCTCGTGGGCCATCTTCAGGAAGACCAGATGGGTCAGTTGTTCTACATAATCGCGTAGCTTACGCCGTCGTCACGCAGGACGTTGCAGCAGTTCCAGAGGCGCTGTACTATGGTTGCAGATTCGTTGTTCATGTTTAGAACTGGATGTTAAGCTGCAAACATTATTTTTCCGCTCTTGGCAAATTCGGCTACAGGTGAGGTTTCATTTTCAAATTCCTCTGATGTAAGCGTGACAATGTCCAGGGGGACCATGAATTTTCGAATTGTTTTTATCTCGGCATCCTTTGTTAACCGGGCTCGCTCAAAAATATCTTTGTTGCGGAAATCTTTTGAAATAATTGCAATATCAATATTACTGTCCTCTGTGGCATTGTCTCTGCTCTGTGAACCGAATATAATTATCTTTGAAACATCCAGTCCTGTTTCTGTCAGGCATTGTTGCAGGAAAGTAACTGCATCTTTTACTTTGTTTTTAACCATTTCAATACTTCCATGCTCTGCTCAATTACTTCAATGGTTTTTGATTTATTAAACTCTTTCAATATTGTCTGCAGATTGTCTGGATATCGTGCAGGCACACTGATCCTGTTAAGCGTAAATATCACATCATAGTGGTTCTCAGGAATATCAATGTTAATGAATTCAATGAGATATATTAGATTATGTGTTTTAGGTGGCGTTTTGTTGAATCTTTTAACATACAGCCCTTTGAGCGCTTTTTCAATTGATAAGTGACACATGAAAACAGCATAGAAATATCTTTCACCGTCGAATAGGTAGTCTGCTGTTTCCATATCTTACTGGGCCCGTCTCAACCATTCATCAGGCTTTATTGCCACAAGTTTTCTTCCGTTTTAGTTTATTGTTCTTTTCATGTATCTCTTTTTCGTATCGTATCCGCTCAAGCACCCCTTCATTCGGCTTCTGGGGCACCAGCTTGTCCTCGAAGGCCCGCTTCAGGATGCTCTGGCGCAGGGTGTTATACCAGCTTACGATTAGGGTGAAGCTGCCGCAGTAGGCAACAGGATTGGGTATTGATAATTGCGGCAGGATTTTGCCATGAACATGTAAAAAAAGAGAAGTACCCTTCCAATCAAAAACCGGAAGGGAAAGTGCTTGAATTTTTATAAGATCCTTAGGTCAAATCGTAACTATTTACATTACACGCCATATCGGTCATGGTCATCGTGCCGTCTTTCACGCTAATATGCGAGATAATATTCCCGTTAGCATCATAATACATCCATTCGACAGTCTCGCCGTCCTCTGAAAACATGTATGTCATTTTTAAGTCCACACCATCCGTATTTGGGTCAATGAAAGACTTACACATCTCAACACCGTCGACAGTCTCAATACCTACGATTTCCTTGCTCGTTATCTCACCGGTCTGCGGATTTGCAATATCCACTGTCGTTCCGACCGGGCACTATTCATGTTCAGAGTCATCAGGTACACTGGCATTAGTATCCGCATCACCATCGCTTTCAGAGTCATCAGGTGCACTGACATTAGTATCCGCATCACCATCGCTTTCAGAGTCATCAGGTACACTGACATTAGTATCCGCATCACCGTCGCTTTCAGAGTCATCAGGTACACTGACATTAGTATCCGCATCACCATCACTTGTTGAGATAGTCGTAGAATCCTTTTCTGTACAGCCTGCTGCTATTAATGTAAACAGCACCAGTAAAATAATCAATTTTTTATACAATTTATCATACCTCCAAAAACAGGTAAACTTAATATGATTTAAATATAATGATTTTAATTACATAAATGTGAAGCAAGGTATAAGGCAAAGGTCAGGTCTTGTTCTCGGTCCGCTCTTTTTTATTCTAATCCTATTTACCGGACTTGAAAGCCTGTCCCCTGAGGCCACAGTTGTAGCAGGCGTCACGATCTGGATGGCTGTATGGTGGATAAGCGAGGCCATCCCCATCTCTGCCACGGCACTGCTGCCCATCGTTGTCTTCCCTGCATTCGGTGCCATGAAGGTAGGCGATGTAACAGCACAGTACGGACACCATATCGTATTCCTCATGTTAGGCGGCTTTTTCATTGCCATTGCCATGGAGAAGTGGGACCTGCATAAGCGCATTGCCCTGTTTGTGGTGCACACCATAGGCATTGGTCCCAGGCGTATCATAGCAGGCTTTATGGTCGCCACTGCCTTTTTATCTGCCTGGATCTCAAATACATCCACTGCCATGGTCATGATGCCGATCGGGACAGCTGTGATTGCCAGCATATCTGCTAAAAAATCGGACCCTGATTTCAATGTGGCACTGATGCTCTCCATTGCCTATGCAGCATCCATAGGCGGGATGGCAACACTGGTGGGGACGCCGCCCAACCTGATATTCGCAGGCATCTACCAGTCCATGTTCGGGGTGCAGGTAAACTTCTTTGAATGGGCGTACTTCGGGTTCCCACTGGCGTTTGTCATGCTGGTCATTACCTGGTTCTATCTGACCCATATCGGTTACCGTATCCGGAAAGATGAGATACCGGGCAGCGGTGAGGTCATAAAGGCCGAGATGGCCAGGCAGGGCAAGATTACCAGGGAGGAAAAACATGTGCTTATTGTGTTTGCCCTGGTGGCGGTCTTGTGGATGACCCGGGGGCTGTTGTGGGGTAAGTACTTCCCCCTGGTTACAGATGCCAGTATCGCAATTACGGGGGCACTGCTACTGTTTATAATACCTGCCAGAAAGGAAGCTTCTTTGCTTTCATGGGAGGATACTGAAAAAGTTCCATGGGGTGTTGCGCTTTTAATGGGTGGAGGGTTCGCTATTGCCAGGGGGTTTGCAGAAACGGGCCTGGCTGAATGGGTATCCCAGAGTTTTACGTTCCTTGTGGCTATGCCTGTATTCCTGTTGATCCTGGCAACTGTTGTTATTACCAAGATATTCACAGAGATAACATCAAATACAGCCACAGCCACTATCCTGATGCCAATTGCCGCATCCATTGCAGTGACCCTGGATATCTCCCCGTTCGGGATAATGGCTGCTGTGGCAATATCATCGTCCCTGGCGTTCATGATGCCAGTAGCTACTCCACCTAATGCCATTGTGTTCGGGTCGGGTTATGTTACTATTCCCCAGATGGCCAGGGCCGGGTTGTGGTTGAATCTGGTTACTGTTGTTATTGTGTCACTGTTTGCGTTTTTGATGTTCTGATATTTGATTTGTATTAACCAAAAACCGACAGATGTTTTCCCTGCCATACTATAATTTGACAAACTATTTCAATACAATTGAATACAATATAGGACTACAATAACATTAAGTTTCATTCTGTGAATGGTGTTTGGTTTGAACGGCAATACCTACGATGGTCTGTATGATGCGGTAAGTGAAATAGGGCAGTCCAGGACTGTAAGAGCTGGTAATGAGTGGATACTGGTATTCAGGACCTTTACACCGGAACCAGATGTAATACAGGATGTAAAGGACGTGCTTTCCAGCTTCGATATCGAGGATATACGCTACATTGATTCACTGCTGCTTATCGGCAGTAAGAAGGCAGTAAAGGTTGACAGCAGCCTGGTGGAAGACCTGGTTGGGGACAGGACCAGGTCGCCTGTGATTATCACAAGTATGAAGGATGAGATTGATCGGGATTTCGGGTTCAAGGTCTATGACAGAGGTCCGCACAGACGGCTTGCAGCCAGGATACCCATAATCGAGATCAAGGATTTTAAGGATGAATTCACAGACAGGATAAAGGACAACATCCTGGGTGACGGCAGCATTACCCCAGATACCCTGGATGATATACTTTCAGTCTACCTGATAGCAGATGATACCTATGTCAGGATCGATCCCGGGATGTTCTTCCAGGAGATATTCGACCTTCCGCTAAAGGTCACGGCTAAAACCGTTGAAGCTGGAAGACCGACATCGCCTGATGGGATAATACTTGGCGAATCACCCACAGAACTGGTTGAACTGGCACTTAACAGGTTAAAGCAACACAATATATACCGTGATGTGCAGTTCGTGGAGGCGGCAGGGCTGCCGTATAGTTTTGATGCCCTGGCAGTGCAGGAAGATGACAGGGTGTTATTAAAATACATGGATGCTCCCTCGGATGATGATGTGTTGCCTATGAAACTATTTATGGAGGCGCTGAATGTCAGTAAAGGGTGGATACTGACAAGCATACCCGACAGTGATGGTCAACCGCTCAATAAATGGGAAAAGGATAACATATCTGTATTGACAATAAATGACCTGTGAACATAATATTAATAATGCTAACAATACGAACGGAGTATTCACCCTGATGGCAGATACTGATAATGAAAATGAAAAGAACATGGCCATTGATAAACGCATGCACTCGGGAAGCGTGAACCTTGACGACCTGCTGGGCGGTGGGTTCGAACACGGTATTATCACACAGATATATGGTGCTTCCGGGACCGGTAAGACCAATATATGTATGTCTCTGGCTGTGGAGTGTATAAGGACCGGGGAGCGGGTAGTGATAATCGACACTGATGGCTTTTCTGCTGAACGCTTCAGCCAGATAGCGGTTAGTGATGCAAGGGAAATGGCAAGGGATCTTATCATCTACGAACCTGCTGATTTCCATCAGCAGTATTCTGCGATCACTGATGTTGAAAAACTGGCAGGAACCGGTATCGGGCTGATCATCGTGGACTCTGCCACACTTTATTACCGGATGGGCCTGGTTCCGGATGATAACGGGAATGTGCATATCAGGCGGCAGCTGGTCGAGATGCTGGCAGGTCTTCACAGGCTGGCAAGGAAGTTCAATATGGTTGTGGTGATCACAAACCAGGTATATACAGACGTGGATAGCGGAGAATTGCAGCCTTTAGGTGGCAATCTCAGTGAACATCTGTCAAAGACTATTATCAAGATGGAACGAGCAGGCCGGGATAAGCGCAGGGCTACTCTTATCAAGCACAGGTCAAGGGCTGAGGGACAGTCTGTGGAGCTTACTATTTCAGATAAGGGTGTTGAGTAGGAATTGCAATGAATGAATTGTTGTTTACCGCTGCCATGCCTTTTAAGCGCAAAGGTACAGATACCATAAAGGAGACCGAGTTTGTCATGGCTCTTTCAATGGACCTGGGCTGGTTCAAACCGGACACTGCCAGGGGTTTTATCAATTCAGCCATTGAAAAGGGCATTATTTCCAGGGAAGGAGATATTCTCAAGGCACAGTTCGGTATCAATGACGTACAGATACCTATGGGTTTTAAGCCCGATGTATCCAGGTTCAGGGAGAAAGAGGTGTTCGAGCAGATCATTGAACGCATCATGATCAATACTGGTCTTGAAAAGCAGAAGATCATTGCCGAGATCAATAATAGCCGAAATGAAAGAGGGGGGCTGTTCAGTATTGAGGTGTTGGGGATACTGATGGCAAGGGAATATGGTATCCAGGTTGATGACCTGATCGATAAATCGTACAGGGGTTTATTGAAGGGATAATTCGCAGAAATTGAGGTAAAAATAGAGACTTTTTATTATTTTCTAGGACGATTCGAAAAACCGCAGAGAGCGCAAAGGGACGCAGAGTGAAATAACAACCCTCTGCGAAACTCAGCGTCCTCTGCGGTTGATCTTCTTTGCCATTATCCATTTATCATACTTTATCAGAATAAATTAAAAAGTCCCAGGAATTGAGGTATAAGTAGAAATTAATAACATTGGGGGATGGGGGAAGGATTGTATGACGGATACGAGGGGGTGTTTTATCCAATTCCTTCCCGCTTGTTTATTGTACGATCAATAATTGGGCTTTGAGTAAATATAGTCGAGCCAAGAGCGGGGTGAAAGTAATAGGAATTGCCAGGAAAATCCCTGGTCTTCAGGAGATATTTACAATTTTACGATCAACTGGATGGCTCCTGTTCTCAATGGAACTGGAAACATTCCCGAGATACTTGCGTGCAGTATTTACTGCATCCTGTATCTCATGCACCCCGGGTCTGCTTGAAAAATTATTTGCTGGTACATACCTGATGATCTTATACCTGATGTCCCCGACACCTGACAGGAAGCGGGCGATATTCTCTATCTCCACGGTCTCCACAATTCCTGGAATATAAACTGTGCTCACTTCAAAATCGAAATTAAGGTCATGGAGCATCCGTATTGCCTCCAGCACAGTAGCGTTATCTTTTCCTGTATACCACCTGTGCAGTTTTGGGTCAAGGGCTTTCAGGTCAATGTGTACGGTGATACCGCCAAGGTTCTCCAGCAGTGGCCTGTCCAGCAGGTATCCGTTTGTAGACAGGATGACCTTCTGCTGGTCCAGTTCATGTATAAGTGACAGCAATTCCTGCCTGTAAAGTGTGGGTTCGCCTCCTGCCAGCATAACTTCAGTCCCTGGCGGGATATGTCCGGCTATACGGGCCGCAGATACTTCTACGCCGCAGTTGTGCCGTTCGTTACTGAAACAGCCCCGGCAATTGAAGTTGCAGCCCGGTATCTGCACTGTGCATCGTGTATCTGACAGGGCAAGGTAGGAAATGCGCATTGTGTGGAGGGTAATACCTGATAAAATATAACCTGTTCGTCTGAAAAGTGAAGTTGTTTGTTAGTTGTGCAATTGTTAGTCAAGAAGTCAGACAATATGAACTGATGCATTTCAATTCTTCCGGTCAGATAATTGGAGCCATGATAATATTTGAATCATAAGATATATATACTTATAATAAATTATTTAGATGCATGGGGATTAACAGTGCAACAGTAATTGAATTCCTCAATATGTGTATGGGCATTTGCATAGTCGTAATCTCATTTTATGCTTACAAGAAATTCAGTTTACGCATTTTCAGGCGTGGGTGGCTTATAGTAGCACTTTCCGGCGTTGTTATGGTGCTTGGTTCAATACTGAGGGAATATTATTCGTATGCCAATCTTTATACTGAATGGGCCTGGTTAGGCAGACTGTTCATCCTCATACATCTGGTTCTGCTGGTGATCGGAATTTATCTTATGGCCGTGACAGCTGTGAAGATGTGGGGTGATTAATTTGCAGCTCAATGGAGTGTAAATGGTGTTACCAAAAGAAGGAGGTCTGACAAAATCAGACGAACTTAAAAGTGTTTTGAAAGATATTGAGTTAATTGGTGGCATCCAGGCATCTTCAATAGTATCAAAAGACGGGCTTATGATGGTGTCTGATTGTACAGGTAATGTGGATGCTGACCTCATTGGTGCAATGGTTGCCATGTTAATCCGTTCAGCTGGCCATGTAGTGGAAGAACTGCAAAAAGGCGGTGTAGAATATTTACTGCTTCATACAGAATCAGGTGATATTTTAATAATGAATGTCTGTTCCGGCGCGATACTATGCGTGGTAACAGATAAATATGAAAATTTAGGTTTGACCATTGTCGGAATGAAAAAAGCCAGTGATAAAATAAAAAATATTTTGGGTGGATAATTGACAGTCACGTTTTTTACGGTGGGTTTTTATCAGTCACCGCAAAGGTCGCCAAGACCGCAAAGATTGAGTAAAGTCGGTTGAT
>Ga0255452_1059_pt1 | contig 12768 bp, 11 predicted proteins | sample ANMaggQLBNCT01D9_FD_182652 | JGI IMG/M metagenome (GOLD analysis project Ga0255452, IMG submission 182652) | Sediment cell enrichment communities from methane seep in Santa Monica Basin, California, United Staets - ANME aggregate JGI... | ecosystem: Environmental > Aquatic > Marine > Cold seeps >...
ATGGTAAACAACTTCAAGCGGATAGGGAGATTGAAGTGGCTGCGGTCTGGGTATGATGATTAAGCCATCTGCGAAGATGGATTGAGTTGAAGCGATAATTAAAACTATCAACCAGCTAAATATTTTTATTCTGTTCATTTTTTCCTCACTCATTTTACAATTGTCATTTCGCACCTGCTTGCAGCAGGCGATCTTAATGCGGAATCTATTTTACCAGCAATTGGATTCCCGCTTTTGCGGGAATGACACTCTAAATGCTGTCACGAATCTCAGCGAACTTTGCGAAGAATCTTTGCGTCCTCTGCGTGAACTATTCTCTTGTTTCACGCAAAGTGCGCAGTGAATGTCTTTATTCAAACTTATAATTTTTATCGGATGCCTGTTCTCTGATTATCTTAAGCATTGCTGCATCGAGAGTATTTTCTTCAGGATTTTCTGCTAGCTTTTGTGTTATGTAATCTCTTCTTTGTTTATCTAGTTCACTGATCTGGTTCTGATACTCTTCCCGTTCTTCAGCTTTTTTATCCACGTATGCTTTTTGCTCTTCTGTGGTCATATTCTGCATTTCTTCTGGCAACTGATCTTTTGGAATATCTGCAACGTCCACTCCTTCTTTTTCTGCATCGACCAGATCCCATGATTCATTCTTATACTGTTTACCGGATTTAGTAACGGTTCTCTCAACTAAAACAGATGGAGCAACGTTACCTGCATTTGCATCCTGCTCTTCCTGTCGCTTCTTCAAATCATCACCATCATAACCATAAGCAATGTAGGTTTCATTTAACTTTTGTCCAAGCTCAACCAGTTCATCATCAAACGGAGTAGCTATATGAACAACTTCCTGGTTCTGATCAATATTTATGTATGAACCATCGGCAAGGTCGGCGCCGTCTTTCCAGTTTGTTTGCATACCTTCATCGTAACTGCCACAGTAGATTGTATTTATTATTATTCCTTTGCTGATAGCTGCTTTGCAAGCGTCTTTATAATCAACACTTCCTTGCGTGAAAGGTTCGTTACCCGCTATGAAAATAACTTTATAATTATCTGTGCTTTTAGTCCATTTGAGATCTTTAATTGCTTCAGAGATTACAGTTCCGCAGTACTCGCTTCCTCCGTTAGTGCGAAGCTTAAAAAGTTCTTCGGAAATTTTATCGAGATCGTTAGTTAAGGGAGTGATCAACCTGACATATTCTTCATCAGAAGATAAACCATCATTTCCGTATTCATATAAAGCAACATACAGACTGATGGCTATGCTTTCTCTTTTGGAGCGAGCCATTTCGTTTACAATTTTCCATAGTTGGGTCTTTGTTTGCTCAATTAAGCCATCCATACTATTGCTGGTATCTAACAGTATTGCAAGTTGAACGGTGTTGTTAATGGGTTTTTCGCTGGATACCGCTTTGTCCCCGAATAAAACAAAAGATGCAAAAAAGCTGATGAGGAAAATAATTGATTGTCTCATCTTGATTCTCCTAAATTGATGATGAAAATTAGGTAAAATTTGAGGCTTTCACTCTGCTTGCCTGGTATTAGTTCCCGGAAATTATGATTTGAATAGGGGAAATATTTTTACTTAAAATTTTTGGGAACTAAAACGAATTGAGATAGTATTAAAATGTTTCTTTGTTATTGGGCTGGTTAGTTTATAAAATTAAATAAGTGAAATACCAACTGTAACATAAAAAAATAGGGGCCATCCTAACGAAGTGTGTATCCCACTCTCTAATTCCAATGAAAATTTCTCGTTCAACTCAAACAGATAAAAACCATTTAAACCCAAGAATGGTACCGGTGCAAAATTTCCTCCGTAAGTAGCAAAAGCCAGACCTGCAGAAAACGCTATAAATAAATTATTGTATAATCTGATGTCGGGACCAAATTTTGCATATGGAAGAAAATATAAATCAACATCATCGACATGTTTATGGGAAATAATTAAGGCATTTATTCCAACCTCAAAAGCTAACTTAACCATAAATTTGGAGGATGAACGATCAAAACCACTTGAACGAAAACTTAGATTGAAAAATGATAAACCAAAGTCATCATCATCACCAAAAAGATCTACATAACCAACTGATAAACGGAGTCTAGATAATTTTTCAAAATGGTTATCATTTAAAGAAGTATCCGATTGAGGGAAAGAAATACTCAAACAGTTGAATAGAAAAAATATAAAGTAGGTGAGCACAAATATTTTCATAAGAAGTATAACGAAGTTGTGCCTAAGCTGCTGCCGAGAACAGCAACGCAGAACAAAAGCACAACCGCCAATGATTTAGTAAACTGTGCTTATCTTTCTTTGCAAGCACAGTTTACAAGTTAAATTATTTATTAGAACACCTTAAGCAAGAAACTTAAAACGGAACTACTAACCTAAAAAACTTAATAATGCCAAATGCGAACTCGCAGTTAGCTTGAGGCACGGGTTAGCTGTAATTTATAATTTTTTAGAACTAATTCTTGACAAAGGAAAAGCATAAGAATTATCCTTAATCAAAAAAATTATTTTATACCCTTTAAATTCACTAAGAGCGTCTTTTCTAATTGAACTTTTAGATATATACCAGGGATTAATCTGGAAATAATAGTAGCCAGTTTCTAATTTTTCATAGTTAGGATTGAAATAAATCGAGTCGTTTGAATCTGTAAATATTATTTGTACTTCAGTTATTTCAGGAACATTAAAAATAAATGTTTCATTTAGCATTGATGGTGAGCAGGGATTTGGGTAACTAAATCTAAATGAAGGATCAAGTGGAACATTTACGTAAATTGGGTAAGCACACGCAAATTCATTTCTCATTTGATTTATATCTCTATCAGCGCCAATAAATTGAAGGCGGAATTGATACGAACTGTCAATTGTGGTGTATACTTTTCCTTGAGAAATTATATCATTAGAAAAAGATATAGATATAATCAAGAACATTATTTCTGTAATAAATTTTCTTTTCATTTTCGATACAGCTAACTATTACTTATGCTGAACAGTTGCGAATATTAATTTTAACCTTCACTCTCTTTCTGTTTTTGCTATTTATATTACAAATCAGACTTTGTGTAAGGTCTAATTACTCTTCAAAATCTAAGTTAATTGGCTTCGTTGGTAACTTATTCTCTTTCCTTAGATTTGTTACAGGGACACTATTATCAACTTCATCCAACTTAAAATTATCGAACCAAACTTCTCCATCTCCACCTAATAATACTCCATAATTTATTGTTTTACTGCTTAATGGAATATCTAAAACGATTTCATATTTTTTCCAATCTGTTGTTCCTTTGATTAATCTGTTTTGCATATTATCAAATCCTAATTGTTGATTATCCTGACCATCTATTCGCATCCACATTCCACTCCAGCCTTTAACATTTCCACTTTTTATATATCCGGAAAGCTGCAATCTTTTTCCCAGATAATTTTCTGCACTAATCGTCTGCATTAAAGTTCCGAATTCATTTTCTTTTGGAGCCTTTGATTTTATATATGCACACGAGTTGCCGTTTTGAAAGGTGGAATTATCAATGCCCATTTCATATTCAGAAGGATTACTTCCTGCAGGAAACCATCCATCAGGAATTTCATTGTTGTTGTTTGCAATTAAGAAAACAGTGACAACAATAGCAATTACAAATAATGCCGCAATTATCTTTTTCATAAACAACTCCCTTTTGTTATAAAAAATAACTTGATCGCAAGTCTTACTTAGCAATAATTAGATTAACCTTCACTCTCTTTCTGCTTTGTAGATTTATTTTTATTTCTCGTATAAATAATCGAGAGAATAATTAGTGCAGCTCCAAGAACAAGAAATGATAATATCTTAAACATTGTTTCATCACTTGTAATTCCTAACACAAAAACATAAACAACCGTAAGCAAATATGTTGCAATGGACATATACCTGTATTTAACATTCTTTAACAGAAGGCTAAATACATAATAAAGAATAGCCACACCAATCCAGCTAAATGCTACAAAGCCGCTCGGCAGCATCTGGTAGAGAGAATAGGGAATAATTAAAAGAGCAGTTAGCAGATAAGCATTTCGCATTTGTTCGGTTTTAAGTTCAAGCTGGTCTTTCTTCCAATTAAGAATTCGTGCACTTAACAATGCTACAATTCCGCAGCTAATACTAATGCCACTTGTGGTTCCCGACAGAATGAGGAAAGAGAGAAAGATTAATATAAAAATGATGAAATTAGCTACGATAATAAATTTGGATCTAAACCAAACGGCAGTGGAAACTACAAGTAAACTTTGAAAGCATAACCACATAAAGAAATCGGGCATATCGAACTGAAGAATAATTGCAATACTTAATGCAGCATATCCGGTCATTGCATAATAGAATGTAGCTACCTTGCTTGACTTTTTTGTGAAAAACAGAATTGCGAATCCAAGGAAAATAATTGATGCTAAAAGATGATAAGCCTGACTGAGCGTTGGAGCAGACAGAATAGTTATCAGCAGAAACAGACCATAACCCATTGAAGTGTTCACCAAAAAGCTCATTGCCGTTGGTAAAGACTCATCGTACTTTTTACTAGTGAAATAAGCCAGAGTAAATACTATTACATAAAGGAGTATAAAGATCAAATTTATTGGTTGATTAATTTGCAGCTCTAATTGATTTCCAACCAAGGGATTATTTATAAACCAGATCAAGTGCACCAGGTAAGCAGTTACGATGGTAAAATTAAAAAGTCCGGTCCAGTTGAGTTTTGTTTTAAGATACGCTGACTGAATAGCCAGTAGAGTGATAGTTAAAAATATCAATATCGAATAATCACCAATTAATGCAGACAAATAAGCAAGAGAGAAACCGAATGCAGTTATATAAGTTGATCCCCATTTTATTCCTGATAAAATCAGTGCGAAAGAAACGATGTACACTATCACCAGGATTGGAACTATATCAGCAACTACCTGAACAGGGCTGAAGTAATGCATCCTTAGGGCAGCTATATAAAGTATTGCGAATCCGCTTCCAAGTATCCATCCGGAAATATGAGGGAATTTATTTTTAAAGAATATTGCAGCTAAAATGGCAGCCAATCCTGTAACAAATCCAATTGCTACAGGTATTACCTGGTTGAATCCTTCATAGGGAAGAGTGTTACCAATCAGCCAGCCTGCAAGAAAAACAAAGATTCCTAATTTAGCAAACCAAAATTGTCCAATCCGGAATTCAAGCTCTTCATCTGTCTCGCTTTTCTTTTTAGAAATGATTGGTTCTTCTTCAATGTCTTCATCTGTTTTAGCAGGAAGATCGAGGTAAGTTTCAATTTTTGAAATTCTTGATTCAATAGATTTTAGATGCTGCAGGATTTCTTTTCCGGTTACATCATTCTGAGATGAGTCCATCTTTTAATTCTCTTTATTATTTCTTTAAGATTTCTTTTCTACTTTTTTAAGTTTAATGTACAAACCAATAACCAATAAAGTTACAAGAATAGTTGAAATACCCAGACCGATTCTTCTAAAATAAAACTCATCTATTGCTTCTTCGCCGCTTATCTTAGCTTTATTTACAATTATAAATCCTTCGTCAATCTGTTCTTTGAATTTATCCAGGTCAAAAGCGTGAATGGTTGTCCGGGATTGAATAAGCACCTGTCTTACATCTTTAAGTGAAAAATCCGCATCCGAAACGTCCATTCCTTTTTGAACAGCTTCATCAAGAATTATTTTTGTTTCTGAGTCTTTAGTCTTCAGGCTGTCGATCAATTCTTTCATTTCACCTGCAATTAAAAAGCCTTTGTTGTCATCTTCTGCACTGTGGCACTCGATACACACTGATGGTTTTCGTGTGCCTACCATTGCATCGGTAGCTTGTTTTACGAGATGGTTACCGTGACAACTTTCACATTCAGGAAAATCATTTTCGTCAAATGCTTTTTTATGAGGACTTTGTTCAAACAATTCCATATTTAATACGTGACACGTACCACAAACTTTTGAAATTGATTCAACTCCCGGAGGAACTGCGCCGTGGTTGCCATGACAATCATTACAGGATGGAGAACTTAAATCTCCTTTTTCCAATAGAGCAACACCGTGAACGCTTGAAACGTAATTTTCATATTGATCAGTAGGAATTTTATACTTTGCCATTAATTTTGCATCGCTATGGCAGTTAGCACACACAGAAGGAATATTAGTTGCATACACAAGTGAGCGTGAATCTTTTACCGGCTGAATTTCGTGAGAACCATGACAACTAGCACACTCAGCAGCGTTTGGATCACCTTTAGCATTAAGGTTTCCATGAACACTCGTTCGATATTTCGCTACCTGGTCTATAGGTAAAGCCGGATTATATAATTTCATAAATTCTGCACTGCTATGGCAACTGCCGCATAATTCTGTAATTCTTGTTGGATAAACTCTTGAAGCTGGATCATTCACCTTTTTAATATCGTGCACACTGTGGCAAGTTATACAATCTGCCATAGGTCCTTTGTTATCGTAGCTTGGTTGAAAGTGAACAGAAATTTTTAGTTTTTCAAATTGATCTGTGGGAAGGTTTGAACCAAATCTTTTCATTTTATCTACATCAGAATGACAATTTGTACATACCTGGTATCTATTTTCCTTTGATGGAACACCAATGAATCCCTTTTCTTCACTCATAGCAATATCCATATCATCCGAAGCTGCATCACCACCATGGCAAGCAGCACAACTAATTCCCTTTAAATGATGGATGTCTGCTTTATATAAATTTGCCTTTACATCATCAAGATCGATATGGCATTTGAAACACTGATCATCAGATTGTGCATTAACAAAGTTTGTTACTAGAACTAGAAACAGAACCGAGGTCAAGCAATATTTTATTTTATTTTTCATATCTGCCTCCTAATCCAATATATAACCAAGAATGGTAAAAACAATTATGAATAATATCACAAAAATTCCGAAGTAGGTTAGTATGGTGTTCTTTTCCCCCTTAGAAGTTTTTTTATCCCAGACAGGGACTATTGCCCAAAGTAGTATTCCAATACCAAAGAGCAGAATTCCTACAAGTTCACCAGGTAAAAATAGAATTTCGCCAGGAAGGAATTTGAAAACCTGGAACATGAAAAGGAAATACCATTCAGGTCTAATTCCTACTGGTGCTGATGAAAAGGGGTCTGCTTTTGTCCCTAATTCCCAGGGAAAAAATACCGCAAGAATGGCAAGAATGTTAATAACAATTAACCAAATCAGAAGTTCACGCATTGCAAAATTGGGGAAGAAAGGAATTGTTTTCTTTTCGTTTGCGGGAAGATTTTTATAGTCTTCTGGTTCTGCAATTCCTTGTCTTTGGATCATAAGTAGATGAAGTGTTAGAAGAACTACGAATATGCCCGGGAAAATTGCAACGTGAAAACCAAAGAATCTTGAAAGAGTAGCGCCTGTTACATCTTCACCACCTCTTAAGAGAATTAAAAGTGGTTCACCAATTAGTGGTACTTCTCCAACAATATCAGTTCCAACTTTTGTTGCAAAAAAAGCAAGCTCATTCCAGGGTAGTAGGTAACCACTAAAACCAAATGCCATCGAAATTGCCAACAAACCAAAACCGGTATACCAGGTAAGTTCACGCGGATTTCTGAATCCTTTCAAAAAGTAAACAGAGAACATGTGAATGAACACAGAAAGCACCATTAAATTTGCAGACCAACTGTGAACTGAACGGATGAGCCATCCGAAGCTAACCTTTGTAGATATAAAATGAACACTCTCAAACGCAAGGTCCTCAGTTCCTTTGTAGTACATCAGCAACAATATTCCTGAGATAACCTGAACAACGAAAAGAAGCAGGGCTATTCCACCGAAGTAGTACCAAATGGTTTCGCGGAATTTTGGAACAGATTTCTTTTTGGCAAAATCAATTAAGCCGGATAGATTATATCTTTCATCGAACCATCTAAAAATTTTATTACTCTTTTTCTCATTTGGTGCCATCAGCTTACCTCCTGAAAAACGATTACTTCATTGTCTTTTATCGTCACACCAAACTTAGTGAGTGGAGCTGGTGGAGGACCGCTAGCGACTCTTCCATTTAAATCGTATCGTCCGTTATGACAGGCACAATAAATTTGTCCATAATCTTTTCTGTATTGAACAATACAATCCAGATGTGTGCAAACAGCACCGAAGGCGATATATTCACCAGATGGTTTCCGGATTACAATGACAGGTCGGTTACCAAACTTGATAATCTTTCCGCTATCCTTTTCCATATCTTCAACGGCACCAATTTTAACATTTGACACTTTTACTTCTTCAACTTTTGGAGGATCCAGGTATTTGAAAACAGGAAAGAAAAGTGCACCAAGCCATGCAATAAATCCTCCGCCTAGGAGAATATTTAAAAAGTCACGGCGCTTGCTTTTGTTACTTTGGTTTGAATTTTCGGAATGATTATTCATCAGATAGCTCCCTCAACGGTGATGAAGAATAGAGTAATAATAATCTTACAGTACGAATTTCTGGTCGTAAAATCAGAACGGATGAAGTTCATTAAAGTTACCCTTCAGTATATTTGCTACTGATAAATAATAACTGATGCACAATTGATTAGCTTATAATAGCAATATTATTTTAAAAAGAGAAATAACTAATAAACTTAGCTAATATTACTTTCGTGCATGGCATTCAACACAAATCAAATCTTTTACATCGGTTCCAAGGTCTTCGGGGTGTATAAATTCCACTCCATTCATAGATACTAAAGTCCTGCCATCACTTGTTGTTTGAGATATAATTGTATGACATAAGTTGCAGTCTCTTCTGATCATTTCTCCATCATCAGTGAAATGTTCACCATCATGACAGCGGAAACAACCTGAGTCATAAAGATGTGAAATGTGATTAGGAAATCCTCTCCAGCTTACTTTCATACTCGGAAAAAAATTACGATCGTATATTTTTTTAACTTCTTCAATTGACGAAGAAATATTTTCTTGCTTAGTATCAGAAATCGCAGGGTAGTTTTTATAATAGAAGTCATTTATTGTGAGGTCAATACTATCCAATGCGTTTTCCTTGGTTGAATAGTTTTCCTCTAACGCATTAACAGCGACACTTTTGATATAAGGAAGAGTCACATCGATTCTACCGAGTGACATAGAGAGGTTAACCGACTTATCTGAGGGATGATAAATGTGAGAAGGTCGGTTATGGCAATCGATACAATCCATTGTTCTTAAATTTTCTTCCGGAAGTTTGGAAAAATCGCCTTTAAAATTTCTTTTCTTAAATATTTTTTCAGTTCCATCTGAATTTATCTGTTTAACCCAGGGAATTTCATCTCTTAACTCATCAGTAGAAATGTATTCAATTTTATTATCAATATTCATATGCCAGTGAATCCCCTCGGCTTTACCCAGCTCAACATTACCGCCACCAATTTTCAACAACATACTTAATGAAGATTTAGTGTTCTTTTCATCATATAGGTAATAATTGAATTCTCTTTTTATTTCGCTAAAGAAATGTTGAGGTGAATGACACTGTTCGCAGGTTCCTTCAGCGGGTCTTAAATTATGAACCGGAGTTGGAATCGGTTTGGAATATTTATTAAATAAAACAGAATAAACCTGGTATGCACCCGATATTTTTGCCCGAACAAACCACGCGGCGCCTGAACCGATGTGACAAGTTACACAGCCTACTCTTGAATGTGGTGATGAAAGATAAGCAGTATATTCCGGAGCCATAACTGTGTGACACATTTCTCCGCAGAACTCGTCTGAATCAGAAAATTCATAGGCTTTGAAGCTTCCGAATGCAGACATAAAAAGTAATAAGATTGCACCTGCCGAAAATAAACTGATGAATCTTCTCTGTTTTGGATCGTTAAGATCAATTACCATGAATCTTTTTTTCCGGAGAAGACCTTTTTCTAATCTTCTCCGCTCTCTAAGCATTCCAAAGACCAACAAAAATATTCCAATCAGAAGAAAGACGGGAAGAATTATAAACGTAATTATTCCCATATATGGTTTTGAATCAGCAGAAAGAAATTCAAGAATTGTTAAAAAAATGATTAAGCCAAAGCTAAGTCCTGCTAAACCAGCACCAGAAAATGTGATAGGATTATAAACGTAAGTTGGAAAAAAGCGACGCATATCTGAGATATTATTATTTAAAATTTAACGAACAGCTAAATATAATTATCTGTATGCGAAAATCATCGCAAAGATAATCCAGATGACAATACTGAAACCAATAGAAAGCGCTGTCCATCCGAATATTTTTATACCTTTAATTACAATGGGAGGATATTGTTCGACTAAATATTTTTCCAGTTCTCCCTTTTCTACCATTTCTTTGTATTCGTCTGGTCTGTCTAATTTGAATTCGTCAAGAGGAATTCTTCCCGAAAAAATTACAATATCCATTGGAAATTTTTCAGGACGAAGGTGTGTATTAAAAAAGTGGACAGTGAAAATAAACCCGGTTGCAAGAAGAGCTTCATCACTATGAATAATTGTTGCTACATTAATCATCCACCCAGGAACAAAAATGGTAAAGAATTCAGGAAACCAAAGTGACATCCCCGTTGAACCAATTACAAACATTCCCCAGAAAACAGCAAAATAGTCAAATTTTTCCCAGTAAGTCCATCTGCCGTAACTTGGTCTTTCTCCTTTTCCGAGAAACCATTTTAGTGAGCCTTTAAAATCGCTCCAATCCTTTTTATTAAAGAGCATAGAATTTTTACCAATCAATAAAGCTTTCCAGGAACCAAATTCTTTTCTTCTAAGACGAACAAGGTCAATAAGATGAATTGTAAAAACAATAATCATAATTATTGCTGCGAACCTATGCCAATAACCAGCGGACTCAAAGCCTCCAAAAAACTTTGACAGCACTTTGGCCCAGCCAGAGTATGAAAATTTTAAGCTCATACCGGTTAATGAGAGGATAATAAAACTAACAATCATAAAGATGTGCAGTCCTCGATTGAGTCTGCTGAATCTCAAAACGTATTTTTCTTTAATGCTCAATCTTTTTTCTTCCTAGTTTCATTTTGATCAGCATCAGAATTATTTTCAGCAGAATTCTGTTTATCGTCGTGAATCTTTTTTAATTTTCTTCTCCACTCCAAGGAACGTGGAAACCAAAGTAACGTATGTAAGCCGGCAATCAAAAAAGTTCCCACCAATAATCCTGTCATTCCCCAAAAAGTCCAAAATAAAATAGGGTACTTTACAGGATCGTGATGAGTTGCGTGTGTTAAATAACCCGCAAATTGTCTGTTAGCTGATGGATGACAGGTTTTGCAAGTTTCAACTACGTTTTCTCTGCTTAATTTTGATTTTGGGTTTGTAACTGGCAATATATCGTGAGCACCATGGCAATCATAACATTTGGCAGTTTTAGTATAACCAAGCTGAGAAACTTTTCCGTGATAAGTATCAAAATAAGTTTCGGCAATTTGTTCGTGGCACCTTCCGCATTGGCTCATAATCGTCAGTTTAAATCCTTCCGAATCTGCTCTTCGTATCGTATGTGCACTATGGCAATCGTTACAAACCGGTAGTTCTTTATCTGTATCATTCATAATAGGAGAGTGAACACTCTTAACAAATTGATCCTCAATTCCGTGATGACAAGTTCCACAAGTTGCAGATATATTTGCTGGGTTAATACTGGATTCAGGATTTGTATGCGGAAGTTCTCTATGTGCAGTATGGCATGCAGTACAAGTAGCAGTAACTGTAAGCCCGCTTTTTAATAAACCTTTTCCGTGAATACTCTCAGAATAGTGTTCAATAATGTCTTTTTCTGATCCTTCATATTTGACTGCTGCCTTTTCACCTTCGCGATGGCATTTCCCACATAAGGTTGGAATATTAATTGCAAAAGTAGGTGAACTAGGATTTAATTTTCCTAATGTACCATGAGTACCATGACACACTTTGCAAGTAGGAGCATTTTTATCAGATTTTGCAGCAAGAGTTCCGTGCATGCTAATGGCATACTCGCCGCCGACTTCTGCATGGCAAGAGGAACAATCAACTTTATTTTTGATTGATTCACAAGGTCTTTTCTTTGATATATTTACTTCACTATGGCATTGGCTGCAAGCGATGTTTGTATGACGTGAATCCTTTATTTCTTCATAATTTACAAATAAAGATCTGCCGTCATCAGTTGCAACTATATTTGGATTGTCATGACATTCCTGGCAATCTTTATCAGCCATTCCGTAATCATAATAAACTCTTCTTATTTCGTGTGGCTGATGGCAGTCAACACAAGCGGGTAGAACGTGAGCCTGCTTTTCCCAAAGTTCACCTCTGATAATTTGCCTGTGAACGGCTTCGATCTCAGCGTGGCAAACGGAACAAGTGTTTGCAATATTTTACCTTGATATTGTTGATCGGGAATCCGTGTGTGGTAAAATTCTATGCGCTGAATGACAGGAGACGCAAGTTGCCGATACAATAAGTCCTTTTTCCAGAAGACCCGAACCATGAATACTTTCAGTATAATTTTCCAGGATTCGGTCTTGAGGTATGTTTCTTTGTAGTTGTACTGGTGTTCCTTCCCGATGACACCTTCCACAAAGGAAAGGAATTTTCATCGGAGCAACCGCTGAGTTATGATCTTTTCCTGGTAAAATATTGTGGTTACCGTGGCAATCCTGGCAGATAGGTGCGAGAGGGTCTCCCTTAGCTTCGGCTTGTCCGTGAAGACATTCAACATAGAGATCTTGAACATCTGAATGACAGTCACCGCAATTAACTCTT
>Ga0255452_1060_pt1 | contig 12614 bp, 10 predicted proteins | sample ANMaggQLBNCT01D9_FD_182652 | JGI IMG/M metagenome (GOLD analysis project Ga0255452, IMG submission 182652) | Sediment cell enrichment communities from methane seep in Santa Monica Basin, California, United Staets - ANME aggregate JGI... | ecosystem: Environmental > Aquatic > Marine > Cold seeps >...
TTCGGTGAAAGATGTGGATTTCCATGTATATGCACAAAATCTAAGGAAATTAAGATGTTAAATTCGTGTGTTGGAAACTCTCACAACTTTAAGGTGTCCCTAAAAGTTGTTTTTGGGACAGCCTACTGATGAAGATATTACCAGCATACATTTCCATACCTATGAAATTTCGGCTTGATGCCCTGGGTATCTACAGTTACTGGCAGAAGACCAGGACCGGATTGCAGTAGTTGATGGCAGGCAGCAGGAACTTTAACTTGTACACCAACTCAAGGAAAGACGTGATGTGCCTGACCGAGGAAGCTGCAAAGGTCTCGGGCATTCCGTATGTGATGGATGCATACAGGGAAGAAGCAGAAGCCATCCTGAACCAGTAGAGTTTCTACTGGTTTATTTTTTTATTTTGGAAATATCATCATATATATTTTCACATATTTTTAAGTTTTTCGTAGAGTTCGCGGGCATTGAGAAGGAAGATATCATTAGCACCTTTGATCAGTTCTTGGGAACACTTAGCTTGAGTAAAAACCTTTCCCTCGCCTAACTCGATCCAAAATGGAGGTAAGCCTTTCATTTTGTGAACCATGCCACCCGACATATCAGGCGCAGCATACAAAACTTTGTTGACGATTGAACTTATTAGCCGTACCAAACACATGGGACAAGGTTCTAGGGATGTATACAGTGTGTAGCTTTCCAGCTCAGTGAGATCTTGGTGAGTGTCTTCAAACTTATCCATAACCACCATTTCACCATGTCGATCACTACGAAAATATGGATTGAAATTTTCGTTGTGACCATGAACAACCACATTTCCACTCCCATCTATCAAAACACATCCAATGCCAAAATTACCATAGTTCACAGCCCTCAATGCCAGTACATTCGTAAGCCATATGTAAATATCATCTGTGTATTCATGATTGAATTGATAATCCATGAGCTGACTTTTCCATTTTTCAGTTTGATCGGTCGTTGGATCGATTTGCGCAAGTTCATGTAGCCCTGATTCGATGATCTGTTCATTAGTCATTGTAAAACGCATCCCATGTGATCATGTGTAACAATACCTTCGACATATCTGTTATGCAAATAATATAGTTTTTATGGTATAATCATACCCTGACGTTATCAAAATCTAACGATTCACTACTTATTAACTAAACATTTACATCTCGGCCAAATGACCTATAATATAAACCGAAGACACTTTGTTACAAAAAGTTATAATATATCTTCCAGAAAAATTAAAGCAAATTTTCCAGTTAAAATATAGGAGAACTACACTCACATGAAAGCCACAAAAATCGTAATCATTGGTCTTGGCGTAAGCGGTTTTATCGCCGCAAAGACCGCAAAAAAGGTAAATCCTGATGCACAGATAACAATTATCGACCAGAAAGAGTACGACATGTTTTCACCGTGCGGGCTGCCTTTTGTGATGGAGGGTGTAATCGATGAGTTCGATGAACTCATACACAGCCTCCCGCTGGAAAAAATGAACATGGTCAAACTCCTGAAGCACAGGGCAGTGTCCATCGATGCCGGGAACAGGGTCGTAACTGCTGTGGATATTGAAACAAGCGAAGAAAAAACTATTCCCTACGACTCGGTAATAATCGCAACAGGATGTTTTCCATTCATACCTCCGATCCCGGGTGCACATGAACTGTTGAACAGGGGAGTCTTTGTGGTAAGCAACCCCGAAAATGCAAAACAGATCGTTGATTACTCAAAAGACGTTTCCCATGCTGTTGTAGTCGGCGCGGGTGCGATCGGTCTTGAAACTGCAGCTGCAATTGCAGCACACAATATTGATGTGACCATTGTGGAGATGCTGCCCCATGCATTCCCGCGGGCGATCGACCCTGATATTGCAAGGGTCCTTGAGAAATCCTTAAAGAAATCCGGCATCAAGCTCATGATGAGTGCCACTGTTGAGAAGGTTTCCGGTGATGATGGGGTAACATCTGTAACCGTAAATGATAAAAGCATCCCTGCTGATATGGTTATCATGGCATCCGGTGTCCGTGCCAGCTGGGACCTGGCAAAGGATGCAGGATGCGAACCTGGAAACTGGGGTATTAAAACAAATGCAAAAATGGAGACAAGCATTGCAGGGATCTACGCAGCAGGTGACTGTGTAGAGACCGTAAGCCCGATAAACCACAAGCCATGGATGTCGCAGCTTGCAACAACTGCATACCGCCAGGGGATCGCGGCAGGAGCAAATGCGGCTGGCGGATATGAGACGTACGATGGGTCTCTTACGACCTTTGTTTCAGTCGTTGGTTCGATGGAAATTGCAGCAACAGGTTTTAACCAGTTCTTTGCAAAATCCGCAGGATATGAGGTTGTAGCCGGAAAGGCAAGCGGTTTAACCAGACCTGAGTGGTATCCGGGGGCAAAGGAAATCACAGTCAAGGTCCTGGCAGATGCCAGAACCGGAAGGATAATAGGCGGTCAGGCAGTCGGTGAAGAAGGTGCAGCATCACGGGTGAATTTGATATCACTTGCGATCAAAGGTAATATGGACCTGCACGACCTCTATGAAGCAGAATTTGCATACTGTCCTGCTGTGTCTGAGACCTATGATCCTTTGTCAAAGGCATGTGAGTTCGCTATACGCAAGATGAAGAAATAGGTATCTCTTCAAGATCGTCTGGGTAAATTTTCACGATTTAAGCTGGTGAGGATAAAATAATCTTTGCGTTCTTAGCGCCCTTTGCGGTAAATTAATATAAACATCAATGAAGGCGACTATGTTTATCATATAACACCGCAAAGTCCGCAAAGGGCGCGAAGAATCCAATAGTTTGGCGATCATACCCACTCAATGTAAAAGAGAGCTAGAAATAGTCTTGTTCAGCCTCTGATAAAAAGATGGAATCGAGAATAAGAAACTTTGTTATACTATCATCTACGTAAAAGGAAACGGGTGATCATATGGAAAAATGGCGGGTCATTGATTTTGGAAAGGTTAACATAAGGTATATGATGGCAATGAACGAAGCCATCCTGAAATGCGATGAGGGAAACACTCTGATATTCTGGGACCCCACAAAATCCATCATCCTCGGATATTTCCAGAAGGCTGATGTGGAACTAAACCTCAAGCGGTGCAAGGATTACACGATCGTGCGGCGCACAAGCGGCGGTGGTTTCGCGTATTCGGATGATAGGGGACGGCAGATCAATTACGGTGTTATCGGGACAATAGACGATAAACGGTTCCCGATCGATGTTACGGATTCGTACCACCAGATACTCGGCATGCTTATAGAGACCCTGCGCGAGTACGGCTTGAATGCGGCTTTCAGACCCATAAACGACATTGTTGTTGATGGCAAAAAGATATCTGGCAATGCGCAGACCAGATGGAGTGGCAAACTACTCCAGCACGGCACACTACTACTGGATTTCGATATAAAGGAAATGCTTCGCCTCACAAATATCCCACTTGAGAAGATAAGCGATAAACAGGTTGCTTCTATTGAGGAAGGGATGACATGGATGGATAAGGAACTCCCTGAAAAAGTGGATATGAAAGAGGTAAAGAAAGTGATACTGCGCAAATTCGAGGAGATATTCGGTGTGGAACTGATCGATTCAAAACCAAGCGAGAGCGAGGTAAAGATGGCACAGGAACTTTTACCTAAATACGAATCAGAGAAATGGAACTACAGGCTGTAAAGCAAATGAAGGTGATGAAATATGGAAAGGAAAAGCATAGCATATTTAATAGTTGTGATAGTGATTGCCTCAATTGCGCTCTTTAGTGGGTGTGTTGAGGAGGAAACCATAGCTCCCATGGAAACGCCAGCAGTTGATACAACACCTATTTCTACACCAGAGCAAGAGATCGTACTACCCACACCTACTCCTGAAGTAACAGTTCTACCAGCATTGGAGCCCGGGTATGAATGGTATCAGGATGATGAATATGGATATAAAATTGCTTATCCTAAAGATTGGGATACAATGTCGGGTAAATTCGATTTAGAAATGTATCCACAAGGATATATAGACATGTATCCACAAGGATTCACATCAAATTTTGGTGAAGAAGAACTCCTATCATCTTTAGTAAAAATTAATGTACGAGTTACTTCAAATCAGACAGTTTTCAGATTTTGGGAAACTGGAGTCTTCTTTGGCATGAGTCAAGAAATTCCAATAGGTCTTGAAGAATTAAAAAAGCAGGAACGTATCGTAGAATACAAGGACATCACAGTAAATGGTAAGGATGGAATTGAAGTAGTATTTGATCCCATTATACTCTATTCTGGCTCGGAAGGACTTGCACCCCCCTCGACAACAAGGTTTGTTTTTTTCACCAATGATGATTTGGATTACACAATAATGACAACCTCCGATAATAGATTTTACAGTAAATACAAAGATACATTTGAATATGTAATTAATTCATTTATTATTGACTGAACACATAATGGAGAAACTATAAAGTATAAATGCATAAACCATATTTTTGTATCCACTTCAAAAAACAGGGTAAAATACATATTCGAATTTTCTAAATAAAGTGCCTAAGCAGGCTTTAGATTTCAAAATAGAGTCCTTTACCCTTTGATTTGAAGCGGATACAAATGAAGTAAATAAAGTAAAAGTAATTTAGATATTCTGGATGATCATGGCATTTTTCATAACCATAGCGGCATTCCAGGCCATGACATTCATAAAACCCGCCATCATGCCATCCATTGATTCCGGCTCCCTTGACTCCATCAACCTGCCACCGGGATTTTAGATAGATATTTTTGCAGACGAACTTGGCGGGAGTTCTGTTCTCAACAAGTCGCACTGCCTGGATTTTTATGACCTGCTGCATTTCGATCTGGGGACCGGGGGATTGTGAAAGAGATGGGAATTTTTTGGTTATGTCTTTTATTTTTTTCGGAGTGGCTATATCGAGGTTCAGGTCCGAGTAGATTGAGGATTCAAGACATCCGGCAGGATTTGTAGTCTTTATTACTTCCCTAAAAACAAGTCTGGGACGGGAGGTAATGTTGGAATCCACTGGGAAAATTTATTGTAAGTTTTACCAAGTTTTTGTGCAAGTTTAATTCCTTTTTTGCTCCCTGAGATTATTTTGCAATAGTCTGAATTTTCATCTCCGAATTTTTGCAAAAATCTACCCAGTTTGTTGAAAGGTTTAACCAATTTATCTTTATCACTGTCAGCGCTAACCTCATCTAGATTATCGCCTATTTCGTTCAATTTTCTCTCAAATTTTGGATCAAACTCTATCAACAAATCCTTAAAATCCTCAAATTCAGATTGGATGGCAGGTAAATCTACTTTTAAGTTTATATCAATATTTGTTTCTACGTTAACACGTGATTTTACTTCTATTTTAGGGTTGATTTCAGGGTTTACTTCGATATGTGGATTTACTTCTACTGTTATTCCCACTTCATTCACCGTTTTTTTCTCTATATCTTTCATCCTATCTTCCTTTCTTTCATACCCATCTAACAATAATGAAAGTGACACATTCTTCCAATTCTTCTGGCACTGAACCTTTTTTATGCCTTCATTTTCAGCATTTAACAATCCTTCGTAATCAAATTTATAAGAACAATCGGGAGAACAACTACATGGTATTTCTTTCGTAATCTTTACTTTTTTGATGGATTTATTAATTTCATCGAAATGATACCGTATGATTGTCAACAATTCCTTTTTATTGCTTCCGTCTATCCTAATCTCTATCAATTTTTCCAATGGTTTGACCCTGACAAAAGCCCGTGTTCCATCCCGACACAATACTGCACCTTCACGCCAGCATAATTGTGTGACATCTGATCTTTTTTCCAGATCCTGATGAATACGCACGATAAAGCGGGTCATCACACCGGCGGGTAGAAATTCATACCGGTAATAAAAACGCAAATTGTCCTTTGTATCCCATTCAAACTCAGGCTGAGTGCTGGGCAGAAGTTCAGCAACCAGATGACTTCTCTTATCCGGCAGTTCATATACCAGTTCAAATTTATTCATGAGTTCCAGCAATTTTGAATGAATGTCATGTGGATAGATACTGGTATCCCAAATACGTCCCAATTCACTGTGTAATAAAATACCTTCCCGCTCTTTAACCACATCCGTATCAAGAATCTTATAAAATGCCTTTGTTGCCCATTCTGGTTTTAAGATCACCATATCCTGTATTCTAATATCTTGAAAATGAATTATTACACCCAAATCGTGAAGGTATTCATCCAGAATATCTGTTTGTTTTTCGTCTAGTTCTTCTGATTGGCATATCTGGTTAAAATCGCTGTATTCAATCCAATTTTTTTCATTCTGCTCCAGTAGTTCCCTTACCCTAAGCCATGACCCGACCCAGGGAGTCTGCATATGCGGCAGTTGCCATGCTGTATTACTGATGACATCTATTAAGGCTGAAATTCCCTTACCATCTTCGCTGTCCACTTTGTATAAGTCTATGATTTGCGGGAATTTTTCCCTGAGATCTGTCATGTTCAGGTCATCATTGTGCTCGTTCAATTTGCTCAAAACCAATATGATTGGGCTGTCTTCCCCAAAAGCTTCAATGGTGTGTAGCCAGTAGTAAATGTGTTCATAATCATGTGATTTGCGAGCATTCCAGACCAGCAGATAGACAGACCTTTTGGTCAAGAAGAACTGGTGAGTGGCATGGTATATCTCCTGTCCCCCAAAATCCCAGACATTGAGCTTGATCTCCTCTTTTTCGTATGTGAGCGCAGTGATTGGCCACTTAATTATATCAATTCCTTCTGTCCTCTTATCCTCTATAAATTTATCATAGATTAATCGTTTGGCAAGGCAGGTTTTCCCCACATCTCCCTGGCCGACCAGAATCAACTTTGCTTCATTGACCAGCGTCGCTTCGGTCTCCTTTTCTGGAAGCTGACGTAAATACTCAAAAATCGCCTCAACTCCCTGTCTAGCAATTTCCGGGGGCGGTGATTTGAGGGGATTCTCTTGCAGGTAAAGCTTGGTGAGGTTCGCAAGCTGTGTGATCTCAGCCGGCAGTTCGCTCAGCTGGTTCCGGCTCAGGTCAAGCGTGGTGAGGTTCACAAGCTGTGTAATCTCAGTTGGCAGTTCGCTCAGCTGGTTCTCGCTCAGGTCAAGCGTGTTGAGGTTCGCAAGCTGTGTGATCTCAGTCGGCAGTTCGCTCAGCTGATTGCGGCTCAGGTCAAGCTTAGTCTGGCCGGTTCTTGCAGCTTCTTCGATAAGTTTTATAATTTCGTCCCTTCGCATGACTCTCCTCCAGGTTCATCGGTATCGATTTTTTTATTATAAATCGTGCTCAGAATTTGGTATTCATATTGGTTTACTGGAATCCTATGTTTCCGTCAGGCCGTTCCAATTAAGACCATCTTTAAAGCATCAATAGCTACCGGAACACCAATTTTTTCGGCTATATCAAGAGTCCACTTGCCTGCTTTGGATAAATGCTCGAGAGCTTTTGCTCCATCACCTTTTTTTGCAGAATTTTCGGCATGACCAATTTCAGCAAGAGAGCTATAATGCTCTGGCTCTGTTGCTTCCTTTATTAACTTTGATTGAAGTTCAACCAGTTCGCTGGCAAGTGTTGATAGGTCTATCTTATCGCCAGTTTCGAGCCAAATTTGATTAAAGTTCATATCGTGTGCATGAGCACCTGGCCCTATTGCCCCTGCTTGTCCATAATTATAATAATTCGTGGTATTACCTACTTCTTCATTTGAATCAAAATTTTTATTTCTTTGATAACCATCTAGCAATAGTGAAATTGGCACATCTTCCCAACTCATCTGACATTCAACAGTATTCTTGCCGCGTTTTTCAGCCGCCAGTAATCTTTCGTAATCAAATTGATTAGAACAATCTATAGAACAATTACATGGTATTTCTTTCGTAATCTTTACTTTTTTGATGGATTTATTAATTTCATCAAAATGATACCGTATGATTGTCAACAATTCCTTTTTATTGCTTCCGTCTACCCTGATCTCTATTAATTTTTCCAATGGCCTGACCCTGACAAAAGCACGTGTTCCATCCCGACACAATACTGCACCTTCACGCCAGCATAATTGTGTGCCATCTGATCTTTTTTCAATATCCTGATGAATACGCACGATAAAGCGGGTCATCACACCGGCGGGTAGGAATTCATACCGGTAATAAAAACGTAAATTGTCCTTTTTTTCCCATTCAAACCCAGGCTGATCTTTGGGTAGAAGTTCGGCAACCAAGTGACTTCTCTTATCCGACAGTTCATATATAAGTTCAAATTTATTCATAAGTTCCAGCAATTTTGAATGAATGTCATGTGGATAGATACTGGCATCCCAGATCTGTCCCAATTCACTGTGTAATAAAATACCTTCCTGCTCTTTAACCGCATTCGCATCCAGTATCTTATAAAATGCTTTTGTTGCCCATTCTGGTTTTAAGATTACCATATCCTGTACTCTAATATCTCGAAAATGAATTATTACACCTAGATCGTGAAGGTATTCATCCAGAATATCGGTTTGTTTTTCGTCCAGTCCTTCTGATTGGCATATCTGGCAAAAATCGCTGTATCCAATCCAATTTTTTTCATTCTGCTCCAGTAGTTCCCGTACCCTGAGCCATGACCCGATCCAGGGAGTCTGCATATGCGGCAGTTGCCATGCTGTATCACTAATGATATTCTTTAAGACTGGAATTCCCGTACCATCTTCGCTGTCCACTTTGTATAAGTCTATAATTTGCGGGAATTTTTCCCTGAGATCTGTCATGTTCAGGTCATCATTCCACTCGTTCAATTTGCTCAAAACCAATATGATAGGGCTGTCTTCCCCGAAAGCTTCAATGGTGTGCAGCCAGTCGTAAAAGTGCCCATAATCAGGTGATTTTCGTGCATTCCAGACCAGTAGATAGATGGATCGTTTGGTCAAGAAGAACTGGTGAGTGGCATGGTAGATCTCCTGTCCCCCAAAATCCCAGACATTGAGCTTGATCTCTTCTTTTTCGTTTGTTGGAGCAGTGATTGACCACTTTAATATGTCAATTCCTTTTGTCCTCTTATCCTCTATAAATTCATCATAGATCAATCGTTTGGCAAGGCAGGTTTTCCCCACCTCTCCCTGGCCGACCAGGATTAACTTTGCTTCATTGACCAGTGTCACCTCAGTCTCCTTTTCTGGAAGCTGACGTAAATACTCAAAGATCGCCTCAACTCCCTGTCCAGCAATTTCCGGAGGAGGGGATTTGAGGGGATTTTCTTCTAGGTCAAGCATGGTGAGGTTCGAAAGCTGTCCGATCTCAGCCGGCAGGTCGCTCAGCTGGTTGCCGCTCAGGTCAAGCGTGGTGAGGTTTGAAAGCTGTCCGATCTCAGTCGGCAGGTCGCTCAGCTGGTTGTCGCTCAGGTTAAGTGTGGTGAGGTTAGATAGCTGTCCGATCTCAGCCGGCAGGTCGCTCAACTGATTGCCGCTCAGGTGAAGCGTGGTGAGGTTTGAAAGCTGTCCGATCTCAGTCGGCAGGTCGCTCAGCTGGTTGCCACTCAGGTCAAGCGTGGTGAGGTTTGAAAGCTGTCCGATCTCAGCTGGCAGATCGCTCAGCTGGTTGTCGCTCAGGTTAAGTGTGGTGAGGTTTGAAAGCTGTGTGATCTCAGCCAGCAGGTGGCTCAACTGGTTGCCGCTTAGGTGAAGAGTGGTGAGGTTTGAAAGCTGTCCGATTTCAGCCGGCAGATCACTCAGCTGGTTCCCGCGCAGGTCAAGCTCAGTCAGGCCGATTCTTGCTGCTTCTTCGATAAGTTTTATGATTTCGTCCCTTCGCATGCCCCCCCTCCAGGTTCGTTGGTAACCATATCATCTTGATGCAAGATCTTCTTCAAACCACGGTTTAATATCATCCCCATGCACGAGTTTTTCCAGGTCATTCTCCATATCGGATGGCTCGATCACAATCAGCCAGGCTTCTTCATATGGGTCTGCTGCCATCAGTTCAAGGTCGTCTTCGATATCTTCGTTCACCTCAACGATTGTGCCAGTAACAGGCATGGTAAGCCCGCCTACCCATTTTGCGGATTCCAGTGACCCGAATGCTTCACCGGCTTCGAATTCATCATCTTCCATCGGAAGGTCGATGAACTCAATCGTTCCGACAGCTGTGGCGCCGAATGCATCCATTCCTGCTCTCACATTCCCGTCATCCTCAACCTTTGCCCAGACATGGTCTTTGGTATAATACAGGTCTTCCGGCATTTTGTATCCTTCTATCTCCATTGAATTATCCTCCTTTATCTATCGATAGATCATTGTTATGTTTTCTTATGTCGTGATCAATATCCTGCATAGCGTTCCCGTTCTTTTGCAATCAATTCACCGTAATACGTAGCCGCATCACTGGCAGTCATCAAGCCGGTACCCTCATGATCACCCCTTACTTCAACCATGACGATATTATATGGGTCGCTGTTAATAATGTTCGGGTCATCCCAGAGATCCTCATTGACGCTCACAACAGTAGACTCAAACGGAAGTGAGATCTGCGATACTGCTTTGATGGTCTCGTATGCGATTATCAAGTCATCCTTCCGGATCACCTCGCCAACTTCAGGCAGGTCGATGTGTACGATCTCTTTTGAAAGCGACTGCCCAAGTTCTGTGATACCGAGCTGGAACCTATCCTCAAGAAGCTTTACCCATACATGTGTTTTTAAATACAATCTATCTTCAGGGAACTCAAAATCTTCAACTTTCATGAATTAGCCTCTTGCTTTTCTCTTTTACTTACTACATTATCATTTTTTTGTTTCGATTTGAATGTTGAGCATCTCACCACACTGCGGCAGGTATTCACCATACCGAGTAGGAATTAATTTTATTAAAGGCTTACCGAAAAATAAGATAAACGATACCCCAGCGGCATCGATCATGCGGTTTTTTCCATCTGATACCATTAAACCCACGCTGGATGAGTGTACCATGTGCCAGTTCCCACCGGTTTTAAAGGTGTCAAACGGTGGCGCAGTCCGGCTTTCCCCTATCAAAGCGAACCTGTGCAGGGTGTGCTCACCAGTCGGGATGAATCCATCAAGCAGGTAACCACTGACAGCATAACCATTGATAGCGCCGCTGCAACTGTGATCCTGGCAGTCGATGAGTGCATATCGCTTATCGGAAAACACTACCTCACCTGTGAAATAAAAGATATCACTATCTTCAGCCATGCCACCACCAACCTTTTTCACCGCACTGACAGGCACATCAAGCGGCATGTTGTTGCTCGCACGCACATAATCTTCCGGCGTGCGCACTTCAACATGCATGTGTGGGAAGTTCCAGAAATAGTAGTAACCACTTCTGATGAATGTGCCAAACTCCTCACCGGTGCGCACGCGGTCCCCTATTTCCACATCCGGCTTCACATGCATGATCTTTACAATAAACCCCTTGCAGCTAATCGCAGTCAGGTATTCCCTGAAATCGCGGTCCTTGAAGGGTGTGGGAGTATCGAATTCCCTGATATCCACAACCTCCCCGTCAACAGGTGAGTACGCAGCCGAACCGAAGTCGCCGTATGCGATATCCACCGCGCTGCCTGTGTCGTGTGCCGCAAACGGGCTTTTAAAAAACGAGAGTGCAGCGTCATCCGGCGCCATTAGTTCGATGTTTTGATATGAAGCTGCGAGTTTCATTTAATCACCTCTTCCAACCCATCAATGTAGGAGCAGCACATGTTATCGACCTCATGGATATCCAGCCCGATCTCAGTGCACAATTGATACGCACTCCGGCTCGGGACTGCGATCCTGTCTATGCCGCTCAGAATCGCACATTCATCGAGCCGGGAGCGGTACCTGCCGCCAGGGCGCACGCAGCTTAAGGATAAGGGTGTTTGCGGGAATTCCTGCCTCGCCTTTGCGATCACCGATACAACATCCTCAAGCGCAGGAGGCAGTGCACTTGCACATGCAGTGTTCTTTGTGGGAATAAAGACCACTATCACGACCACATCCGGATCGTATTTCTTAACCATTTCAACCGCCCTGAACTCGCAGTCAAGCGCCCCGTTGTTCAATCCTACGATGATATGGGGTGCAATGGGTATCCCTGCATCTGTTAGGAATTTAAGCGTGTTCTCGTAATCGCTCACCGTGTTCGGCAAACCCAGAATCCCTGAGATTACGGCATTGCTCCCGATGCAGTCAACGAGTGCCATATCCAGCCACGTGGACAGGGATAAAGCCTGCTCTGGTGTGATAATTCCGGTGTGGGCGCTCATTTTCAGATGAGTGTCATCCTTGATCTGCCTGATCTCGTCTGAAAGTTCGTATGTCGGAACCGAGCCGTCAAGTTTGCTGCCGCCTGAGAGCAGGACCCCGCTGCGTCCCCTCTTTGCAAGATTTGCAACTGCTGCACGGAGTTTGCCGCCACTGCCGTCAAGCATGTGTTCAAGATAGTGTTTTTCGCAGTGTTTGCAGTTCAATTCGCAGTCGGTACCTGTGACTGAGACCGGGGTGAATGGTTCGTTGAAAAAGAGGATGTTGTTTGAAAATGAGTCCAGCCTGATCGTAAAGGATCTCAGCATCTCTTTTTTTGCTGCGTCACTAATATCCAGACCTTTTA
>Ga0255452_1061_pt1 | contig 12457 bp, 7 predicted proteins | sample ANMaggQLBNCT01D9_FD_182652 | JGI IMG/M metagenome (GOLD analysis project Ga0255452, IMG submission 182652) | Sediment cell enrichment communities from methane seep in Santa Monica Basin, California, United Staets - ANME aggregate JGI... | ecosystem: Environmental > Aquatic > Marine > Cold seeps >...
TGCTTCTGGATTCACTTGATGAAAATTAATTATTTATAAACCCTGCTTAATAACATAAGCGGGGTTTTTTATTTCCGCCAACAATCACCATATTATTAAATAAAAAAACTAAGATTTAATGAAACAACATCATCCAAAAGGATTATCGATCTTGTTCTTCACAGAAATGTGGGAACGTTTCAGCTTCTACGGGATGCGTGCAATTCTTGTACTGTATTTAACACGTGAGACTTTAGGTGATAATCCCGGTCTCGGATGGACAAGTGCCGAGGCGCTTGTACTTTACGGTTGGTACACTATGCTCGTATATGTAATGTCAATTCCAGGCGGTATTATCGCCGATAAATGGTTAGGTCAGAAAAAAACTGTTTTTCTTGGCGGGCTGTTAATTGCAGCAGGTCAATTAACTTTGGCAGTTAATAGTATGGTTAGTTTTTACACCGGCTTAATCTTAATTATTTCCGGAGTTGGATGTCTTAAACCAAATATATCTACTATGGTTGGTGGATTGTATAAGCAGGGTGATCCAAGACGCGACAGTGGATTTACAATTTTTTATATCGGGATTAATATTGGTGCAGCAACTGCACCCTTGCTCGTTGGTTATATCGGTGAGGTTTATGGATGGCATTATGGATTTGGTCTGGCCGGTATCGGAATGTTAATCGGGCAAGTAGTTTATTTGTGGGGACAAAAGCATTTAAAGGATGTAGGTAATTTTATTCCCGCTCCTAAATTAGAAGGGACCAAATCAAATAAGCCCTTAACCAAAATCGAAAAAGACAGGGTGATTGTTCTTCTCATTTCATTTTTAATTGTTATTGTTTTTTGGGCCGCTTACGAGCAAGCTGGTGGGCTGATGAATATTTACACTCACGACAAAATCAACCGTGAAGTATTGGGTTTTGAAATTCCTGCAAGTTTATTCCAATCAGTTCCTGCCATCTTTGTAATAATATTCGGAACCATAGTTGCAAGCTTTTGGAGCAAACGTCAGCGAAAAGGGAAAGAATCTTCGTCATTGTTTAAAATGGCGATTGGCACAATGGTCATGGGCACTGGTTTCCTAATGATGACAGGCGCTGCAATCGAATCTCAGAGTGGTGCAAAGGCAATGCTTATCTGGTTAATTCTTTCATACCTGCTTCAGGTTATTGGTGAGTTATCAATATCACCTGTTGCGCTTTCATTTATAACTAAACTTGCCCCAATGAAATACGCATCTATTATGATGGGCGTTTATTTTGCGGCAACTGGATTGGGTAATAAACTAGCTGGACTTGTTGGTGAGCTCGCAACTCATGCAGGTGAGCTAGAAGTGTTTACGGGAATCTTTATCTTTTGCCTATTGTTCGGTTTGCTATTACTAGTCTTTTTTAAGAAGTTAAAAACTCTTACTCATGGGGCAGAGGAGATTACTGAAAGTTAAAGAATATATGTTGACACTTTAATTAACTAAGCAGAGCCATCTGGGAATTACAATGCTGATTTCAATGCAGCTGCGCTACCAAGCGGAGTATATTTCTATAAACTGTAAGCGGATTCTTTTGTTGAAACTAAAAAGGTGTTGATGATTAAGTAATGCAGTCAACTAATCTGCCTATCGGCAGACAGGTCAGAAATCACGCCTTTGCGGGAATCCTACTTTGTTAATTTTTATTGAATGACAAATTGTAAATTTATGCCGGATCATTTTTGATTTGGTATTTTTAATCCAAATACTTTTTGATCATTAACTAAAGAACTAATTTGATATGCAAATAAATATTTAATTTGTCAATGATTCAATTTCTTCCCCTCGGTGGTGCTGGTGAAATAGGTGCCAACTGCTACTACCTTAATATTAATGATATAGGAGTTATTCTTGACTGTGGAATGCATCCACAAAAAACAGGATTAGATTCACTTCCAAAATTTGATTTGCTCGAAGATAAACCAACCGATTACGTTTTAATTTCACACGCTCACCAAGATCATCTGAATGCTCTTCCTTTTCTGATAAAAAAATTTCCTCACCTGAAAATCATTACTACTCCTCAAACACGTGCTGTAGCCGAGTTAACTCTCCACAACGCAATTTCAATCCTGAAAAGGCAGGTTGATGAAAGTGAATTTGAAATCTATTCCCGGGATGAGGTTGATCTTCTGATAAAATCAATCAACTATAAATCATACAACGAAAAATTCACTCTCGATTCTTTAAACAGCAGCGCAAAGGTTGAAGCAGAGTTTTTAAATGCAGGACATATTATTGGTTCAGCGGGAATTCTTTTAACATTTAAAGATAAAAGAATATTCTTCACCGGTGATATAAACCTGTCGTCTCAAACTCTTCTCCCAGGTGCAAATCTGCCGTCAGAAAAGATTGACATCCTGATAACTGAAGCAACCTACGGCACCACAGATTCATCAATTATAAATGAATGGGAAAAAGAAGTTGATAGATTTTCATCATCGATTAATAAAGTAATCAATAACGGAGGCTCAGTACTTATTCCTGTTTTTGCTTTAGGAAAACTTCAGGAAATGCTCGCTACTATCTGGTTGCAAATGCAAAGAAATAAAATTACAAGAGTTGATATTTATACTGGTGGAATCGGAAATAAAATAAACAGGATTTATGATTATAACCGTTACGTTGTGAACCTGAATCAAAAAGAACTTTTACTTTACGAGATTCCTCAGAAGGGATTGAATGAACTGAAAGACTTTGATGATCTTTTTAAAATTCCATCAATTATTCTTGCCTCAAGCGGGATGATGGTGGAATCTACTTACTCTTTTATGCTCGCGAAGAGATGGCTGCACAATAAAGATTCTGCGATTTTTACTGTTGGGTATATGGATCCATCGACCCCGGGAAGTATCATTGAAAGCGCTAGAAAGGGAGATAAAATCCAACTCACTAAAAAAGACAGGAAAATTGAAGTTAATTGTGAAGTAAAAAATTTCAGATTCTCTGCTCATTCAAAACGGGAAGAATTAGTCTTACTTGTTAATAAATTAAAACCCAATACTGTAATCCTTGTTCATGGAGATAAGGAGGCTATTGATTGGATGGGAGCAACAATACTTAAGCAACATCCGGGGAAGAAAGTTTATGCTGCAGAGAATTTCAGGGAGATAATATTTGATTAATGGCACTAACTATTGATATATTGAACTAAGTAATTTATAATTTTTTCAAAGAAGGGGTGTTTTTGAAACCTCTTACAATTAAATCTCGCATATCTTTGTTTCTGAAGTCAGTCGACCCAAGACTTAGATCGATTAGAAAAACTATAACCAATCAAATAAATTCATTATTCATTGAATTATAACTAAAATCACTGGAGTAAAAAATGTCAGCATTAAAAGAAAAACTAGGAAAAAAAATCGAGGAGTGGCGACCTCGTACTACAAAGCTGTTAAAAGAACACGGCGATGTAAAAGTCGGTGAAGTAACAATTGCTCAAGTCATCGGCGGTGCCAGAGGAGTCAAAAGTTTAACAACCGATGTCTCTTATCTTGATCCATTTGAAGGAATTCGCTTTAGAGGATTTACTATTCCTGAAGTAATGGAAAAACTTCCAAAAGTTCCCGGCAGTGAGATGCCATATGTCGAAGGATTTTTCTATCTTCTACTCACCGGTGAAGTTCCGACTGAACAAGATGCTAAGGAAGTTGCAGAGGAATTCAAAAAGAGAGCAGAAGTGCCGGAGTACGTATTTAGTGTACTTAGACAGCTTCCACCGGATTCCCACCCGATGGCAATGTTTTCTGCTGCTATAGTTGCAATGCAACGCGAATCAGTATTCGTTAAAGAATACAATGCCGGTTTAAATAAAATGGAATACTGGGCGGCAACTTATGAAGATGGATTAAACCTTCTTGCAAAACTTCCAACCATAGCTGCATTTATTTACAGACTGAAGTATAAAAAAGGTGATATCATAAAATCCGATCCAAATCTGGATATGGGAGGTAACTTTGCTCATATGATGGGAATAAAGAAACCTTATGACGAAGTATCAAGAATGTACTTCATTCTCCATAGCGATCACGAAAGTGGAAACGTAAGTGCACACACCGGACATCTTGTTGCAAGCGCACTATCAGATATCTACTATTCAATATCTGGTATGATAAATGGTTTGGCAGGACCACTTCACGGACTTGCAAACGAACAAGTTTTAAGATGGACACAAGATGTTTATAAAAAGATGGGAGGTAAAGTTCCTACTGAAGAAGAAATGAAAAAATTTGTTTGGGATACCCTAAGTGGTGGACAGGTAATTCCAGGATTTGGGCATGCGGTTTTAAGAAAGACTGACCCACGTTACATGGCACAAAGAGAATTCTGCTTAAAGCATTTACCTGATGATCCTTTATTTAAATATGTTGATTTGATTTTTAAAGTTACTCCACCAATTTTACTGGAACAGGGTAAAGCAAAAAACCCCTGGCCAAATGTTGATGCACAATCAGGAGTAATACAGTGGTATTATGGATTAACCGAGTATGAATTCTACACTGTGCTTTTCGGAATTGGAAGAGCATTGGGTGTTGTGGCTAACATCATTTGGGACCGTGCTCTCGGTTACCCTATCGAGAGACCAAAATCAATTACAACTGCTATGATGGAAGAAATGGCAGGAATAAAGAAATAGAATCTCAAGCTATATGTAAAACAGATTATTAGTCTATTTTACAAGTTTCAATTAAAAATGCCATCTCATTTTTGTGGGATGGCATTTTGATTTTAATTAATTTTTTCTCAGGATTACTTTACTAAAATCATCTTAATAGTCTTACGATAAGCACCTGAATCAAGTCGTGCAAAATATACACCACTTGAATACTTGCTTCCGTCGAACTGAACATTATAATTTCCAACATCCTGGTATTCATTTACTAGAGTTGTGACAATATCACCAGCTGTTGAAAATACTTCCAGTTTTACAGCCTGAGGAATTCTAAGAAAATAGCTGATCGTTGTCGATGGATTAAACGGATTGGGGTAATTCTGTTCAAGCTGGAAAGCTGTTGGCCCATTTAGTGTACCAGCATTTTCTGAAATAAGCGGTAAAGTTTCAAAATCTTTTTGAAGCACATCTGACATTCTATTTAGCGGCATTCCTAATTGTTGAGTTAAAAGAGTTGCATAAAGCTGCCTGAAATCATATTTGTATTTTAAATCACCATTGTTATCAAGATCAGAAAGATCCGGATTAGTACCATAAACACCTCCGTATACATTTCTTCCAATAACAAACAGCGGTGCAGCAGTTCCGTGGTCAGTACCTCCGCTTCCATTTTGAATAACACGTCTTCCAAATTCGGAGAATGTCATAAGCACGACTTTATCAGCAATTCCCAGCAGTCTTAAATCAGTCTGAAATGCTTCGATAGCCTGTGCAACTCCTGAAAGAAGATTAGCGTGATTTCCAGCCTGGTTTGCATGAGTATCAAATCCTCCGTTAGAAGTTAGGTAGACTGGTGTTTCAAGTCCGCCCGCAATTAATTCTGCAACGATTGCAAGCTGTCTTCCCAAACGAGTGTTGGGATAAGTTGCTATGTTTTCAACCAGATCAGCTTTCTCTTTTATAATTTCTGCATAACGTATTGATAGAGCAGCGACTTCTTTAATATATTTTAATTGATTTCCGGCAATTGTATTTGGAGGAGGATCGTTATCTGCAGTACTTCCATTAATCAACTGATAAAACTGGTTCGGGCTTTCAAATGAAATTCCCATAGTTCCCTGGCAAGTACATTCAAGTAAAGATGATTGTGTTGATCCAATCTGAATTGCTAATGGATGTTCTGGATTAATTGGATTGTGATCGGGCAATACTTTTGCGAGATATCTTCCAACCCAGCCATCGTCAATAACAACATTTGAATCAGAAGCACTGAGCCAAATATCTGTTGATCGGAAATGTGATCTGTTAGGACTTTCATAACCAACATTTTGCACAACTGCCACCATTCCATCATCATACAAACCTTTTAACGGCTGCAATGATGGGTGCATTCCTGTAAGATAATTCAGTTGGATTGCATCTTCCTTTTTAATACCAAGCGATGGACGTGCATTATAATACAAACTATCTTCCATCGGTATGATGGTATTCAGTCCGTCATTGCCTCCGCTCAATTGAAGAAGGACAACTACTTTTCCATTTACTGCCTGAATATTCAGGAAGGATCTTGAAAATGCTCTTAACGGAATATTCCCCAAAGCCATTGAAGCTGAGCCGGCTCCGGCAAGCATTCCTAAATTTCGTAAAAATGATCTTCTGTCCATAATTATTTTCCTGATTATGAAAGTTGATATTCTGATAATCTCATTAAAGCTATGAAGAACAGTTTAAGTCTGTCTTCTGCCAGCGGGTCGCTTGTGGACCAGTCATATACTTCAGCACCGTCAAGCAAAGTGTTTAGTAAATATTCTCTACGGTTTTCACTTAACGGAAATTGAAGGAAAATTTTTGAAATGTCATCGATAAGCTGTACGGCATCTTCAGAACTAGAGAAAGTTCTTGCATACTCAACAAGGTCTATTTGAAATGTTAAGTTACTACCGTTAGGCTTTTTACCATTAACCACTGCATCTGTAAAAACATTTCTCGCTGGTAGTGTTGTTGTGTTAATCCAAACTTTATCACCATCCCAACCGCTAACATTCGGTGGGGCGAATAATTCCTGTTTTATCTGTGCAGCAACCTTCCGCATATAAACGTAATCAGGAGATTCAACATTAAATTGACGCATCGACCCAATAAGCAATTCAATCGGATTTTTTATTTTAGCTCCTCTAACCTCATCAGTATGAAACATTACAGATTTTAGTAATGTTGAAAGCACTGGTTTAAGCTCATAATTATTCTCACGAAGAATCTGAGCCATAGTTTCTATGCTTGGTTCATCAATTGCAACATGCATAAACTCACGATACAACTCTCTGCAAAAGTATGTGGCAGCTGCAGGTTGGGTAAAAATTATATCTACAACATCATTATGATTGAATTCGCCTGTCTGACCTAAAAATGTTTTTGTACCTTCATCGAACCGGCTATCTGTAAAATAAGGAGTTATTCCATCAACTCGCCATCCTGTTAATGCTCTTGCGCCCTCCTGAATATCCTGCTCAGTGTAGTTGCCAATTCCAAGCGTGAAAAGTTCAAGCAGCTCTCGTGCATAATTTTCATTCGGTGTACCTTTTCTATTTCTGGTACCATCGAGATAAATAAGCATTGCTGGATCAATCGTAACTGCTTTTGTTAAATCGATGATGTTGCCCATTGCATAATCACGAAATAATTTATTCTGCCAGTACATTCTTTGGGCAAGTCTAACTTTTGAAACTTCGCTTACATAGTGGTTATGCCAGAACAACACCATTCTCTCTCGAAGAGAGTAACCCTGGGTGAGCATAAGATTATACCACCAATACATAAGTTCTCTTGTTCGCTCGGTATTGTTTTCATTAGTTGGATCATTCACCCAGTAGCCTGGCTGAGAAGGCTCTGGTTGATCTGCAAGCATGTAATTGTCAACAAAATTATCCAGTGTATGGGAAAGGGCAAACTCAATATCCTGCTTGGTATAGCCGAAGAGCGTTCTTGCTAGAATGTGCCGGGCAGCATCTTCATCCCAAACACTTATTTTATTAAAATTGTTTCCACTTTTCACTTAATGCCTCGCTCAGTTTATTAAAATTTTCTTCGGAAGTTGATAAAACATATGTAAATAATATGCCACAAAATAATAGTTGTTAAATCGCAATCACTGGATTCGGGAAAGAATATCTAAGTCATTAGGCTGTGATTATTTAACTGTTGCGGGCACTTCTTACCTGTCTAGATTTTAACGACAATATTTGTGTCGTCGTAGTATAAAATGTCGTTAAAAATCTGGACCTATTGATTCGATGAAATTGTGTTTTGAATTGTCTTATTTAACTTGTCACTTATGCCCGTTCTTCTTTAATCGGTACCATTTTAAAATTGACATAATATTATAGCAAGTTTTGATAGATCTGATTTTTTTTCTTTATGTGATACTAATCAATTTTTAAGATTTACATAACGCTTAATATTACTTCACGAATAATTATAATTTTGTAATACAAATAATAATTTGACTGATTTATTTCTTCAGGAATAACTAACTTTACTTTTATCAAATTATTTTTATCAACCAATGATCCCTGCGACTATTTTTATCAACTCAACCAGCTTGTGTTCATATAATTTAAATCAAATGTGAGCTATAAATGAAAAAGGATTTATTATTTATTTTATTAACTCTGATTCTGCTTCCCCACTTAACCTCTGCGCAGATAAAAGTTTTTACTCTGGATGAAGCTATAAATACGGCTATTTCAAATAACCGCGATATAAATATTTCTGTTCTGAATACTGAGAAATCTCAGGCAGCAGTTAATGAAGCTTATGGATATGCAATGCCAACCATTGATGCAACAGCAAACTTCTCTCATTTTCTCGAGAAACCGAAAATGCCTTTCCCTGATTTTGAAGCTTTGCTGACAAATGCAACTTATTCCATTTTGTTCGATGAAGGTGTAATTGCCAGAGACGATAGCAAATTTGTGCCTGTTGAAACTCAGCTTCAATCCTTTGCTCAAACTAATAACTACGAAGCATCATTAACATTAACTCAAATTATTTTCAGCTCAACTGTATTTGAAGGCATCGGTGCGTCTCAAACATATTATGAACTTGCAAAGTCAGAGTTGCAAAACACGGTTTCAAAAACTGTACTCTCTGTTCAAAAGGCTTTCTATGGTGTGCTGCTTGCCAAAGCCGTTCTGGATATTGCATATGCAAGCTTTACAAATTCAGAGGAAAATTATGAAAACGTAAAAGCATTGTATACTGAAGGGATGGTATCTGAATTTGATATGCTGCAGGCCGAGGTTCAGGTTGAAAATATCAGACCTGTTGTATTGAGAATGGAAAATGTTTTAAAATCTGCTAAAGATGGATTTAAAATTAGTCTTGGAATTGATCAGTCTGAAGAAGTCGATGTATCAGGAGAAATTGTTCTTGAACCATTAGATTTGGTCGACGAGAATGATCTTATCCAGGAGGCAATGGTATCTAATTTTAACATTAAATCTCTTGATTTAAAAAAGCAGGTCGATGAAGCATTTATTCAACTTGATGTGGCGAGATACTGGCCTACTCTCGCAGGATTTGCAAATTATTCCTATGCCGGATCTTCAGATGCATGGAATTATCAGAACTATTCTTATTCAACTATTGGGCTTAACTTATCTATTAATCTTTGGGAAGGTAACCGTACTAAAAATAAAGTTGAACAAGCAACAATAACTTACAAGCAAACTGAAGAACAATTATTACAATTGAAAGATTATACCACTCTCGAAGTGAAAGCCAGGACACAGGAACTTTTAAGAGTTAAATCGCTTGTGGAAGTACAGGAAAGAACGGTTCGCTTAGCAGAAAAAGCATACAACATCGCAGAGGTAAGGTATCAGGAGGGCGCGGGAAGTCAACTTGAATTAAGAAATTCAAACCAGGAACTCAGTCAAGCAAGGTTGAACAGAGTACAGTCAATTCATTCTTACTTGGTTACAAAATACGAACTTGATCAGCTGCTCGGCAGGACTGATCCACAATATTTTACTCACTTTAACTTAGATGAAAATTAATTTTTTATGAAGACAGGAGACTAATATTTTATGAAAAAAATATTTCAAAGTTGTTTTAAGCTTGTGTTCGTGTTAATTCTCGAACTCTCACTCAGTGTCATTCAATCTTGCGGCGAAAATCCAAAAGAAAACACTTCCGATAAAACATCTTATACGGATACAGTATCAGTTGAAACTTATTTTGTAGAAACAAAGGAGCTAACAATTTCGAAAACCTTTTCGGGAACATTGGAGGGTGAAGACCAGGCAAATATTATTGCTAAAATCGCTGAAAGGATAATGAACATAAATGCAAGAGTTGGAGATTATGTTAAAGCCGGTGATGTTCTGGTTGAATTGGACAAGAGTGGCGCACAATCGCAATTCTATCAGGCACAAGCGGCATATCTTAATGCACAAAAAAATCTTGCAAGAATGCAGAACCTGATAAAAGTAGGCGCTGTGTCTCAGCAAGCATTTGATGCAGCTGAAACCCAGTATGAAGTTGCCAAAGCAAATTTTAATGCAGCTAAAAATACAGTCGAAATAACTTCTCCCCTTTCAGGAATTGTAACTGCAATAAATGTAAGTATTGGCGATCTGGCAAATCCACAATTTCCGATGGCAACTGTAGCCAACATTGGTAGAATGAAAGCTGTATTTAACGTTGGCGAAGTTGATTTACTAAGTTTTTTTATTGGGCAATCTGCTCAAATATATTCAGATATGAATCCTGAAGTAATTCAGACTGGTAAAATTGTCCAGCTTTCAAAATCTGCAAATATTCAATCACGCACATTTGAAATACAGGCAATGTTCACGAACACACAGGACAAATGGTTTAAACCAGGGATGTTCTGCCGTGTGAGTGTAAATATGAAAACTAAAAAGAATGCACTTGTGATTCCACTTGCTTCGATTATCAAAGAAAACAGAATTGATGGAGTATATGTAATTAATGATGGCAGCGTTCTGTTTACACCTGTCACGGTTGGAATCAATGATGATAAATTTGTAGAAGTACTATCGGGAATAAAAGCCGGAGATAAAATTGTCTCTCTCGGCATGAACAATTTAAAAGATGGTACTGTAGTTATCTCTTCAAATAAATAATAGAAAAATTATTTAATAAGAAATTCGGATTAAAAAATGAAATTAGCTGATGTCTCGATAAGACGCCCCGTTTTTGCAACGATGATGATTATGTCTCTGGTTGTGCTTGGGTTGTTTTCTTATGTGAAGTTAAATGTTGACCTGTATCCCAATGTTGATATTCCTTTCGTTGTAATCACAACAGTTTTACCTGGCGCCGGGCCTGAACAAATAGAAACCGATGTAACAAAAATAATCGAGGATGCAGTCAATCCGGTTGAGGGTGTTGATTTTATTCAATCAACTTCGCAGGAAAATGTTTCATTAGTTATAATCGCATTTAAGCTTGAAATAAATGGTAAAGATGCTGCACAGGATGTGCGTGAAAAAATTGCAGCTATACGTGCCCAATTGCCTACCGAGATTGAAGATCCGGTAATACAACGATATGACCCGGCAAGTTTTCCAATTATGAATCTAACTGTTTCCGGTAATATGTCTGATAAAGAAATTACAACATTCACTAAAGATGTTGTAAAGAAAAGAATGGAGAATATTCCCGGTGTTGGTGCCGTACAACTGGTTGGTGGAGCAGAAAGAGAAATTCAAATTGAAGTAGATGCTGCAAAATTGAGAGCATATAATATTTCAATTCAGGATGTGATTATGAACGTCGGAATGCAAAACGTTGAAATTCCTGGCGGCAATCTTACTGAAGGATCTCGTCAGCTTCTTGTTAGAACAATGGGTAAGTATAAAACTGTAAAAGATTTTGAAAAAATTATTGTTGCGACTCCAATTGGCAAACCGGTTTATCTTTCAGATGTTGCAGATGTTGTGGATGGAGTTGAAGAACAAACTAGTTTAGCACGAGCTAATGGTAAAATTTCAGTTGGATTGAATATTATAAAGCAATCTGGAAGTAATACAGTAGAGGTTGCGCAATCTGTAAACAAGCAGATTGAAAAAATGAAAAATGATATTCCTGCAGGAGTAACAATTAACGTTGCGCAGGATAACAGTATTTTTATTGAGGATTCAATAAATGATGTACTGTTTGATATTTTCTATGGTGGTTTATTAGCAGTAATAGTTATATATCTATTCTTAGCCAATTTCAGAGCAACAGTGATAAGCGGATTAGCATTACCAACCTCAATTATTGCAAGTTTTATTTTAATGTTTGCGCTTAGTTTCACACTTAACATGATGTCTTTACTTGCCCTATCACTTGCGGTAGGTTTGTTAATAGATGATGCGATAGTAGTGATAGAAAATATTTACAGGCACATGGCTCAGGGGGAAACGCCAATGGAAGCTGCAAAATCAGCTTCCGAAGAAATTGGACTTGCAGTGATGGCAACAACCTTTACAATTGTTGCTGTGTTTGTTCCGGTAGCGTTTATGCCGGGAATTGTTGGTAGATTCTTTTATGAATTTGGAATTACCATATCCGCAGCGGTGCTCGTTTCTTTATTTGTAGCTTTCACATTAACACCAATGCTATCTTCAAAATGGCTGCGCAGAGAAGATGAAGCGTTATCTAAAGAAGGAAATATTTTAAATAAGCTGTTGTATTACTTTAATCATCTATTTGAGATGATGAATACTAAGTATGAGAAAGCTTTACGTTGGTCACTAACCCACAGAAAAACTATTGTATTTGGAGCAATAGGAATTTTTGTTCTTAGCTTTTTTATAATG
>Ga0255452_1062_pt1 | contig 12392 bp, 11 predicted proteins | sample ANMaggQLBNCT01D9_FD_182652 | JGI IMG/M metagenome (GOLD analysis project Ga0255452, IMG submission 182652) | Sediment cell enrichment communities from methane seep in Santa Monica Basin, California, United Staets - ANME aggregate JGI... | ecosystem: Environmental > Aquatic > Marine > Cold seeps >...
ACACCACCACAAAAGACTAAATATTTCTACCTCAAATACCATTATCCATTACACTAACTATAAGGAGAGGAACAATTTGAATAAAAGCATCACATATTTCGAAAAGCCAGGGGAAATAAACACCCTCGCCGTAATTGAAGCCGTCAAGACCCGCGCACTTGAACTGGACATCAGGGAAGTGGTGATTGCCAGCACTTCAGGAAAGGCCGGAGCAGCTATGGCAGAGGCCCTGCAAGATACTAATATCAAAATAATCGTGGTCACCCACCAGTACGGAACAACTGAAGAAGGAAAATGGGATATGGAAAGCCAGTACGTCTCCCGGTTGAATGATATGGGTGTAGAGATCGTATCCCAGTCACATTTGTTCTCAGGTGTAGAGAAGTCGCTGTCCAGAGACACAGGCGGGATAAGCCGGATAGAGATCGTAGCTGATACCCTGCGCAAGCTCTTTGGTAAAGGTTTCAAGGTTGCCGTGGAAGTAGTTCTAATGGCAGCGGATTCCGGCGCACTGTCAATGGAAAGTGATGTCATTGCAGTGGGCGGGACAGCCAACGGCGCAGATGTGGCCTGTGTTATCAAGCCTGCACATTCCAATAACTTCTATGGCCTACAGATAAGGGAAGTCATCTGCATGCCAAGGGAAAAATAAGGTTTATATGCTGAATTTTGAAAATATTAACCACAAACTCCTTAAATGCAGAAGAAACAATATATTATTTAAATTATCTTCACCGAGGTGTCAATAAACATATGAGAAAATGGAAAACAGACTGGGGACTTCAAAGCAGGATGTTCTTCACAATGTTTTTACTTGCAGCAGTGTACCTGTTCTTCCTGGCAGTTTTATTCTCCCAGGGTGCAGGCATGAGCGTCATGCTCATCTTTATTGGAGGATTCATGTTCCTCCAGTATTTCATGTCAGATAAGCTGGTCCTGTGGAGTATGGGGGCCAAGATCGTATCTGAAAGTGAACAACCAAAACTTCATGAAATGATCACAAGGTTGTGTGCCATAGCAGATCTGCCAAAACCTAAAGTGGCTGTTGTTGACAGCCCTATGCCAAATGCTTTTGCAACAGGCCGAAGCCCGAAGAAGTCCGTAGTGGCTGTAACCACCGGTATAATGAAGACATTGAACCAGGGTGAACTGGAAGCAGTGCTCGCCCATGAACTGAGCCATGTAAAGAACCGGGACGTCATGGTAATGACCATTGCCGGCTTCCTCTCAACAGTGGCTTTCTTTCTTGTGCGGTATCTGTTGTTCTTCGGGGGAGGGCAAAGAAGTAGAGAGTCGGGCGGTATTATGGCAGCATGGCTGGTATCGATCCTGGTCTGGATAGTAAGCCTCATACTTATCAGGACGCTTTCCAGATACCGTGAATTCTCGGCAGACAGAGGAGCGGCCCTGATCACAGGTGCACCTTCAAACCTGGCTTCTGCCCTAATGAAGATCAGCGGCATCATGCCCAGAATACCAAAAGACGATCTGAGAAAAGTAGAGGGCATGAATGCCTTTTTCATAATCCCTGCATTGTCGGGCTCGTCAGTCATGAAACTGTTCTCAACCCATCCATCTGTTGAGAAACGTATTGCTGCACTTGAGAAATTAGAAACAGAGCTGGAATTTTAATGGGATTCCTGGATGCTATATTGGGGAAGAGTAAACTTCCAAAAGCTAAGGTAGATAAACTCTTTGCCATTTCCACAGCCAGCATTACAATGGACGTTAACCTGGGACTAAAACCTGTAGGGTCAGCAGGTATCTGTTTCAAAGCCATGCAATCTTCCAGGTATGCTGCAGCACGATTGGAAATAGAAGAACTGCTCAAATATAGCTGTAAGGAGACAGGTACTGAGTACAAGGTGCAAAAGGACGAATTCAATTATTTGTGGGTGGTACTGAAAGACCCGGATTTTGAAGACCTGGTAACCAACATCCATCTTGTTTCCCAGACCCTGATAGAGCATGGGTTCAGCGAACAGCTTTTATGCGCCATCTACCGATTCCAGGGTGAAGGCACAGTCTACTGGATATATAATTATAAACAGGGGGCTTACTATCCATTCGTGCCCAAAGGGGACCACCAGAGGGATAACACACTGGAATTCAGGCTCAGATCAGTCATGGAAAGCGAACTTCCCATAGAAAAGAATGTGGAAAAATGGTATCCCCTCTGGGGAATACCAATATAATTCTACAAATTAATCTTCGATAAGACCATCCCCACTGAATATATCGGCAGCTTCTTTCAGGGTCAGGTCTACAGGTGGTACAATGAGGTCTGATTCCATGATCTCAGCATCATCCAGGGGCTTGCCATTTTCTTTTATCATGGCAATAAGCTTACCCAGCTCTTTTTTGAAATCACTTTCATTTTCTTTAGCTACGTAATCCACGATCCGGTTGTCAATGACGTTCAGTTCGTCAAGCAAGCTGCTGGGTATCCTAAACTGTCCCTCTTCCATTATCCTGACAATCATTTGCCTACCTCCTCCTTCAAGGATTCAAGTTCGGATTCAATATTGCTGGTTGCACTGATCTTGGCAAGCTCCTTTTCGATATCGTCCTCCCCACCGGTAAAGTCTTCCAGTGTACCCGCCTCAAGGAGTTCGTCCAGTGCAGCCGAGCGTGCCTTCATGTCCTCTGTCTTCTCTTCAGCCCTCTGGACAGCCATGCCCACATCTGCCATTTCCTCACTGATACCTGTTACTGATTCAGTGATCTTGACCTGCGCTTCTGCAGCAGAGTACTGGGCCTTGATGGTCTCCTTTTTGGTCCTGAAGGACTCGACCTTAGCAGACAGTCTTCTTTCTGTGGCCTGGAGCTTCTCCTGTTCTTTATTCAGGTCTTCGATCTGCTGGTCAAGGGACTGGACCTGGGATATCAGTCCGTTCTTCCTCTCCAGTGCAATGCGCGCCAGGTCTTCCCTGCCTGACTTTACTGCATCCCGGGCCTGGCCGGTTAGCTTATCGATATTCAGGTTCAGTTTTGACTTTTGCAGTTCAAGCCGTTTCTTGGAAGTGGTAACCTCGGCTACACCTCGTTTAACATTCTGCAATAATTCAAGCTGCTTCTGGTAAGAGTAATCCAGGGTTTCCCTTGGATCTTCCATCTTATCAACCAACTTGTTCATTTTTGCTTTTACAACAGTTCCCATCCGATTCAATAAACCCATATTATGTCCTCCTTTCTTGTAGTGATATTTATTTGCTCCAATATTTAAATTACATTTCAATATTCATTTTACATTCGCATATTAAAATGTCATTCGCATTTTATCTGGAATATTCTCTTTTTTATTAATAGTCCAGAACCATATAAGTAATTACCATTTATCTTTTTCACAAAATTTGATAATCTATATAAACTTCTCTAACAATCTAAGACTAAACTAATAATTTATAGGTGATATCGGTTGCGTGGAAAAATCTTCAAACAGGATGTGCAAATGTTCGCTCTTTTCGGGTTTATGCTTCTCCCGATCTTTTACCTGAGCTATACCAACAAACTGGGAGGACAGTGGAACATAAACCCCATTGTACTGTTCATACTAATGGCAGCCATGTTACTGCTATCGTTCGCTGAAATCCCCATCTACAATATCAGGACAAAGAAGCCGGAACTTTCAGATGAGAAAAAGGAACTACTTAGTGAGTTTTATTCGGTCCCGCTGGCAGATGAAATGGAGGGTGGGGATAAACTGATATTTAATACACCCATAACCTTGAATTTGGGCGGTTTTATCCTGCCAGTCATCCTTGCAGCATATGTGGCATTCAATAATCCGGGTTTTGCAGCCCTGGAAACAATGCTGATAATTATAATGGCCACCCATCTTCTCTCAGAGATCAAGGCCGGGATAGGCATCGTTATACCCAATTATATCGGCCTCTTAACAATTCCGTTCGCCCTGATACTGGACCCGGGAAACGCTGCCACCGTGGTGCTGGTCTCTGGTGTGCTTGGTATCCTTATCGGAGTTATAACATCACTCTTCAACATCAATGAGAATACTGAAGGAAGCCCTTCCATAAATCTTGGGGGGGTAGGCAGTTTCAAAGCCGTCTATGTTACGGTGTTGATAGCCCTACTGTTGACCTACTTACCTGTGTAGTTCATATCCTGATATAGCGGCCGCTTCACCATTGATCCGGCTGCAGTTCCATTTCCTGATATCCGGGTTTATATCCTGATATATTGGGCGGCATCACCAAGTTCTTCCTCTATACGGAGAAGCTGGTTGTATTTAGCAGTACGTTCGCTCCTTGCAGGTGCTCCGGTTTTGATAAGTTCGGCACCAAGTGCAACGGAAATATCAGCAATAGTACTATCTTCGGTTTCTGCGGACCTGTGACTTACCACGACATCATATCCGTTCCCCTCTGCTGTGGTAGCTGCGTCAAACGCCTCGCTTAAACTCCCTATCTGGTTCACCTTGAGCAACAGTGCATTACATGCACCCATTTTAATTCCCTGTTTAAATCGTTCCACGTTGGTAACGAACAGGTCATCGCCTACGTTTATGACATCTGGCAGTTCCACGGAAAGAGCGGCAAAATCATCAAAGGCTTCTTCGTGGAAACCATCTTCAATATAAATAATAGGATAAGTGTCGACCAGTTCAACATAATAATCCACCAGTTCAGCACCGGTAAATTTCTCACCATCAACATTATATTTGTCACCATCAAAGAATGATGTTGCAGCAGAGTCTATACCAATAGTGATATCATCTTCTGTATAGCCTGCTTCTTCAATGGCCTCGGTAATTGCTTCCATTGCATCATTGGTTTGGTTGATCGGGGGGGCATAACCACCTTCATAACCTACATTGGTGGCACTATTGCCGTATTTTTGTTCCAGGACATCCCCCAGGACATGATAGGTCTCGGTCGCCCATCTTAAAGCTTCCCTGAAGGTTTCGGCTCCTTTTGGCTGTATCATGAACTCCTGGATGGATAGTTCATTACCTGCATGCTGTCCACCGTTTAAGATGTTCAGGGTCGGTACCGGCAGTGTGAATGTGTTTACTCCTCCCAGGTATTGATATAATGGTATTTTGTATGAATCGGCTGCCGCTCTGGCCACAGCCAGGCTGACACCCAAAATGGCGTTGGCACCCAGACTTGACTTGTCATCAGTACCATCCAGTTCAATCATTATCTGGTCGATCTCACGCTGGCGTCGAACATCCATTCCGACAACCTTCGGACCCAATATAGTGTTAACATTATGTACAGCTGTTTTCACTCCCTTGCCCCTGTACCGATTATCTTTGTCCCGCAGTTCAAGTGCTTCATTTGAACCGGTAGATGCACCGCTGGGAACACTGGCACGTCCAAAACCTCTTGTCTTGGAGTCACTGGAGTATGTCTTTACCTCCACTTCTACAGTAGGATTGCCTCTGGAGTCAAGAATCTCTCTACCATATACATTTTCTATTACGAAATCCACGGGATATTCACCAATAAGTAATTGTATTTATGTGTATTAAAACATAGACATTTTTCATGCACAGGATAGCAAGAAAGTCCCCCCTTCGGTCGCATTTATGTTGAGTACAAAAAGTTATACTTTGTGTACAGTAAAAAAGGAAAGGGGGCCAGATAACCCCCTTAAAAAAAGTTATTCTGTCTTCAGGCTTTCCAGAGCCGCCAGTGCCATCTGCCTGTACACCGATGCATCGGTGTTGTAATGCTCTTTTGCACGCACCGCATCAGGATTATCGCTGTTCAGGTCCTTGACACGCTCAAGTGTACGCTGTGTGGTTTCCACTACCCAGCGGTCCCTGGTTGGTGCATCCACAATATGTATGCTCTCAGGCCTGACCGATGTCAGGATCGTACCATCCTCGGTCTGGAACGTGCTGGGCTTCCCGACGACAGCAAGGTACTGGGGAGCTTCGATATTTGCCATGACCTGGGCTGCTTCCGGCTGGTACTGACCGGCGTAGATGAGAAACGCTCCTGTGGGGTCCACTACCCTGGCGCGCCAGTACTCGGCTTCGTTGCCGATGTCCTCCTTTTCTGTCAGCGTACCAACTATGAACATCCTGTTTACCTTGGCACCTGTGGGTGTAAGTAGATATTGCGGGGAGTACTGGTCATTGCTGTCCTTGAATGATAAGTTTGAATCCCTGAACTCCTGGGCAAAGATGCGGTATGCAACTTCTCTTGTATATTGTCCTGCCATGATTCACACCTCCATCTGTGCGATAATTGTATCCATCTGGTCTAATTCGAGAGGCGGTAGTGACGAAATATCCTCCACAAGTATATTCCTGTCAAGCTTCGGACCTTTCACTAAATAATACCTGCCCAATAGCTTTTCTTTGAACATTTCAAGGACCACTGACTGGTCAAGGGCTTCGGTAGCCATTTGTTTTGCTTCATCCAGGGTGATACCTGTAAGTTGTTCTGAAATCTCGCGGTTCAACAGTGAATCCTGTACACACACACCATCATCCATGACGGCCTTGATCCTCAGGTCATATGATCCTTCCACTTTACCGTGCTCGCCGCACACCCCTTTTATCAGGGCGCGGTTGCATTCGGGACATCTCTTTATCAGGCCGGAACCTGACTGGATATCCACCATTGCACCTGAGAACTCAACAGTTTGGGTACCGATCTCGATATCTTCAGTTATCTCTTCTATCAGGCTGGTCCTGTTAAAATTGATCTGGAACCTTTCCTGGTAGCTGTCAGTTACCACGTTCTTGAACAGGTAGCTTTTCCCTTCAACCAATGAAGGCAGTTCAGCCTTTGCCCATTTATTGAATTTAATTGTCCCGGTCTCGTCCCCTATCAATCCTGCCTGGTCGATACTTTCGTGGCTATTATCCCATATTTGTGCCACCTTGGCAGAGATATTGATCCATTTCCCCTCAGTTGTTATGTCGCTTACTTTTACGGTAGGTGCTTCAGCCTGCTGGGTATTTACCTCAATATCTTCAGTTATCTCCTCTATCTGGCTGGTCCTGTTAAAGTTGATCTGGAGCCTTTCCTGGTAGCTGTCAGTGACCACGTTCTTGAACAGGTAAGTTTTACCCGCTTCAAGTGCAGGCAGTTCAGCCTTTGCCCATTTATTGAATTTTATAGTTCCGGTCTCATCCCCCATCAATCCTGCCTGGTCGATACTTTCGTGGGTGTCATCCCATAATTGTACCACTTTAGCAGAGATATTGATCCATTTCCCATCTGATGTAACGTCACTTACTTTTACAGTAGGTGTTTCACCCTGCTGGACAAAGAAGTCTCCACGTGGGATGTTATATTCCTTTAGAAAATAATTGACTACACTTCTGCGTGCTTCTTCCTGCGGGACCTTGAACTCGTTTAAGAGTTTGTCAAGTCTGCTTTCTATCTCACTGATGGGGACATTATATCCCTTCTGACTAAAACGCTCTTCAATTTCTTTTGCAATTTCTTTATTCATTTTTCATACCTCAAGCCTCCAGTTTGTTTGTTTTAGGGAGACAATTGTTAGATGTCTTGTCAAGTTAATATACTTAACCGGAGAGCGGGGTGAAAGTATTCAATTCTATCGTACTATTTTACGCTAAGTGGATTTATAAAACTTGTTTAACCAAGCTGTCCCAAAACAATTTCGCATTATACAATTAGTCCATTATTATCCTGCTCAGGTATTTTTTAACTTTTATTAAATGTATGTTCGCCTGAAAGAAATTAACAATGTTTGAGTTGTATACTTGCTTTTAATTTGAGACAGCATGTTAAATAGTGTTGCTTAACTACCTGTCCGCTGGAAGGGATGCACTCCACCACACTTCCTGTTCTCTTCATCCGAAAGCAGACCTGACGTCAGGATTTTAACCCACAATGGACATGATTTTTTTTATCTCCAATGTCTTGTTTGATTCTTTCTCTTTTATTCTTCAAGGCACGCCAGTCACCGACCGTCCAGATTGGAAATCCGAGGCATCTCAAGGGTGTATGAGGTTTTTTAGAATACACAATGTTGTTTTTGTCACATTTTGGCAAACCGGGCACAAGAAATCAATAAAATAAAGGTGATATAGAATGAAAAATATATACAAACAACGTGGGATTGGTAATATATTCCACCACAATAGTATATCTTTGGTGAAGTTCAATGGAATTTGGAGAGCAAATTGTTTTTTGGTTAATCCAAAACATGGTCACGAGGTATTTTATAATGTTTTTTGAGAAGTGGGTTAAGCCACTTAAAAAAATCAGTAATTTTATTTATATTACTAATGATACTCCGACAATTGAAAAAATATGCCAAGACGGAAGAGACGAATGCAAAGAGATTATTTATTCATTTCCTTTAATTGTAGATAGTAAATCAACTCTTAAAATCTCAGTAAAATCTTTGAACTGTGTATTTACATACAATGGGTCGATAATACAAAACCTATTTTGGAAATCTAATGATGTTTTTGCGAGTAACGGAACAGAAATGCACTCAGTAGTTATTGAATCATTAGAAAAAGAAAATATTGTGTGCAAATTCAAGCCTTTTCCATATTTACCATCGCCCCCCGAATTTAATCAAAAATGGGGAATTAAAGGTATTATTGGATTTGATTGTTTTTATGGAAGTTTCGAAAAGGAATTTAATTTCATTGACTTGTCTGTCGAACGTCCTGATGATTGGATTAAGATCATATCTGAATACCAACATCTTTATTCTTCGATATTATCTAAAAAAGCATTGGTGATTGGTTAAGGGCCACACTCGTTAATCTTAATACATTTAATAGATTTTTTTCTACATGTGGATATTGATGCAGGGCATCAAACGGGAGGGGGCATGAGGGGGTCTATCGTTTGTTGTCTTTATGTTTTTATTGTCAAAAACGGGCACGGTTTAGCAAGGTGAGAAAAAATGGGAAGATAATGGAAAGAGTTTGTCTAATAGACTATGGAACATTTTTCCCACTTGTCAAGAAGAAGAACATGTTTAGACAAGCAAGAACAACTGTGCACGGGTTAAACTACTCTAACAAACCCATTATCCAGCATGTCCACCAAGCCATGAAACTTACATATACAAGAATTGTGGCGATACCATCTACTATTGCTCTTGAGGTAGACCATGCGCTAGCGTCTGAAATAAAGGCAACATCATACATTTCTTCAATGGAAATAAAAGCTATCATATACAGCACCTGCAAAAAAACCGAACGAACCTGTTGATACGGGAACCGCACTAAATAGAGTAAGGCGTCAGCTTAGGCGGGATGCCATGAAAAAAATAATAGTACCGAATAACAAGAAAGAAAAACAAAAACAAAAACCTAAAAAAGTGGTTTCACCTTAAGAACAGAAGATATTAGACCGGATAAAAGAAATTGAAGAATTGCAAAAGCAACATGAAGCTAAGAAGCCACATAAATCTTAAAAATCTCAAGAAAACCCTTCGGGGCAAAATTGAAATGTGATGTTTTTCTCACCATGTATCTAATTTGAGTAGCAAGATACACAAATGCGTTTATACTTTCCCATACGTCAAGAAAATAAAAAGTCATCTCCATTTACAGAAAGAAATCATGAATGCTTTAAAGATAGTTCTCATTAATGTGGCCCTAATTTCTTTAGTCTTGAATTAATACCACCTCTTTGTCTTCCAAATTGTTCCATAAGCTCTTCTATGGTTTTACCAGATTTGTACTCAGCAAATAACTTTTCATCATCTTCTTCTGTCCACGGCTCGTATGCTTTTGGGTGTATTTTTTGAATTTCCTTTAGTGAATATGTCTTAGAATTATCAGATGCTTCTTCCTTAACAGGAAAAGAGGGGATACGTTCATGTTTCCCGCAATAATTGGCTATTTCTTTTACGAATAATTCTCCGTATTTCTCTAACTTGCTTTCACCAACTCCACTAATCTTCCGAAAATCGGATAGACTTTGCGGAAAATAAGTTGCCATAGCCTTTAAACTTGAATCATGAAAGATAATATAGGGTGGCATACCCTCCTCATCAGCGAGTTTCTTCCTTAAACTTCTTAAAATTTCAAATAAACCGCGATCGAAGTCTTCATCAAAACCATTTTGTCTTTCGTGGATTTTTTCTGTAGGCTTAGTCAACAAAACTCTTTCTTGTTCAGATAATGCATCGCGAAACTTCTGAGTTACTTTTACAATGGGGTATCTATCACCTTCCAAGTTTAGATAATCAAGTTGAATGAGTTCCCTAATAAAAGCCTGCCACTGCTTTTTGGGATACTCTTTACCAATACCATAAGTTGTTAGAGTATTGTGCCGATTGCCAATTATTTTTTTACTTTTTGAGCCACATAAAATATCAGAAATGTAACTCATTCCAAATCGTTCATTAATCTGGGACATGCACGATATGATCTTTTGTACAATAATTGTTCCATCAATCGTTTCTTTTGGGTTCAGACAAATATCACAATTATCGCAATTTGTTTTATCGAAGGCTTCACCGAAATAATTCAATAAAATATTTCTGCGACAGGTTCTGCTTTCACAGAAATTAACCATATCATGCAATTTCTTATATGCAATGCGCTTTTCGTTTTCATCTACCTTTTGCTCAATGAAATACTCTATTTTTCTTTTATCGCCATAATTATAAAAGAGAATGCAATCACTGTTTTCTCCATCTCTTCCGGCCCTACCCGTTTCTTGATAATAAGTTTCAAGGTTTTTTGGTAAATCATAATGAATCACAAAACGGATATTGGGTTTGTCAATGCCCATTCCAAAAGCTATTGTTGCTACGATTATTTCAATATCGTCTTCAACAAATTTATTCTGTGTTTCAGTCCTTAGATCAGCATTCAACCCTGCATGATACGGTAAAACACGAAAACCTTCTTCTTCAAGTTTGTTTGCCAGATCATCAGCAGATTTACGACTACTACGATAAATTATTCCTGAAACTTTGTCATGGTTTTTTAAATACTTAAGCAACTGATGATAGGCATTATCTTTTGGTTCAACCTGATAGAATAGATTTTCTCGGTTTAAACTCGCCTTATAACAGTTTGAATTGGCTAACCTTAACTGTGCTATAATATCCTCTTGTACCTCAGGGATGGCGGTTGCCGTCATTGCAATCAAAGGACTCCTGGGAAAATTCTCTTTAAGCAATTTCAACTGGCGATATCCAGGTCTAAAATCATGCCCCCATTCGGAGATACAATGTGCTTCATCAATTGCGATCAAGCTGATATTCAAACGATGTAAGAATGATAAAAAGTTGGGTAACACAATTCTTTCTGGAGCCATGTAAAGAATGCTGATTTTTTTCTCAAATATTTCGTTTTTTATGTTTTTTATTTCCTCAAAGCTCAAAGAGCTGTTGATATAGGCTGCTGTAATCCCATTTGCTTTTAAACCGTCAACCTGGTCCTTCATTAAGGCGATAAGTGGTGAGACAACAATTGTTACACCGTCCAAAAGAAGGGATGGTAATTGATAGCACAAAGATTTACCGCCGCCCGTTGGCATTAAGACAAAAACATCTTTTCTTAGCAGAATATCCTTGATAATCTCCTCTTGAAGTGGAAGAAACGAAGTATAACCAAAATATTTTCGTAGCACTTGATACGCTAATTCCATATTAACTTGCTTCCCGTATTCCATCTCTCTATAATCTGGAAATGCATGAAGGCCGGAAACTTGTAGCCAGTGAACATCTCTAAAAAGTCTTGTAAGCCCAATACAGAGGAAAAGTTCGCTTTGGTTTAACTTCTGTCGAAGTTCGTCACTAATAGAACTGGGATTATTACCCGCTCGAATTCTTTGAGCATCGCAGTACTCCCTAAAAGCACAATCAGTGATTGGTAAATTATAAATCTCTTCGCTAATATCCGAAAATGTTATCCTGTATTGGTACTTCCCTTCTTCCTTCAGTGAATAATTAACATCCAGGACTTTTGCGACTTTTATCGTCCCCAATGATCTTCGTCCTTCTCCTGGATTTGTATATCGTTTCTCATGAATTTTAGCTCCAAATATATCCATTACCAATCCATCTGATATACTCTCCAAGAATTTTGTTCTATCCTCTTCAGAGATAGAACCTATCAATCTCGGTTTATTACTTGTATTTATCTCCCAGTCCTCTGTATGTGGGGGCTCAGGTGAAGTATCGCACAAATCAAATTCGATTTTTACAAAAGGTTTTATAATCTGCTGCCCTTTTTCATCAAAAAGATAACTCTCTTTTATGGAAGAATATGGTATCACAGGTCTTATTGGTTTACCTTTCTCATCTATCCCAAAAATGCAGACCCCATCTCCGTGCATCCTGCTTAAGTCGGTGATTATTATCTCTTTTTTCATAGATGCACTATCTCAACGTAATCCCAATGTTCCTTCAGGTATTCCACCAATAATCTTCTGTGGCAATGATCCGCTGATGCC
>Ga0255452_1065_pt1 | contig 12061 bp, 10 predicted proteins | sample ANMaggQLBNCT01D9_FD_182652 | JGI IMG/M metagenome (GOLD analysis project Ga0255452, IMG submission 182652) | Sediment cell enrichment communities from methane seep in Santa Monica Basin, California, United Staets - ANME aggregate JGI... | ecosystem: Environmental > Aquatic > Marine > Cold seeps >...
AAGACTCAATAAAGAATTTAAATGATTTATAGCCCATTCAATATAATAGTCTAAGTAATAGTCTAAGCCTGGATCCATCCGAAAGGACTCTCAAAAAGATATCTCAGCATAGATTCAGACTGGATATCTGTCCCCTCTGTACTGCCGAACAGGATTCTTGACAATGAAGGCTTATTCTTATAACTCACAGTCGGCTCACCTTCGATACCACCCAGTTCTGCAGCCACATCAATAGCATCATACAGGTTCCCGGTCTCATCCACCAGCCCCAGTTCCACAGCCCTGCTTCCCGTATATATCCTGCCGTCAGCCATGTCCTTCACTTCAGACCTGCTCAAGCCCCTTCCGCTGGCAATCTCATCAATGAATCGACCGTAAGACTCCAGAACCAACTCCTCTGAATATTGCTTTTCATCATCGGTCAGTCCTCTCCAGTTGGCACCCATATCCTTGAAATCTCCGCTCTTTGCCACGTAAAAGTCCACTCCCTCCTCATCATAATATTCAGAACGGTTCTCGAACACCATCCTAACTCCAATACTGCCTGTTATTGTATCCGGGTTGGCAATAATGTGGTCTGCTGGTGCAGAGATATAATAAGCTGCACTGGCTGCCACATCACCCATTGATACCACCACAGGCTTATGTTCCTGTGCTTTTTTTACCTCTGACACGATCTCCTGGGCCGCAGCAGGTGTACCACCCGGGCTATTGATGCGCAGCACTATGGCCTTAACATTCTTATCATCGGCAGCATCCTGGATGCTCCTGCTGATCTCCTCTGATGTGGCATACCCGAACCCACCTGGTAAATTGCCTGTTATCATTATACCCTGGACATATATTACAGCAACCTTATTGGAATCCATTGGTAAAGCACCGAAATCTCCGAAAATGACGAACAAGCTCCCGCCAATTATTATTATTAGTCCCACAATCACCAGCAGGTAGATCAAAACGCGCCCTGCTCTTGAACCCTTTTTCCCGGGTTTTGGAACGATAGCCTGTGTAGGACCTGCCGGTCCGGTATCAATTTGGCTGGTAAGCTCAGTACCCTCCATCTGTCCATTATCGACTGACATGCCTCCCTGGTCCGTGTTTTCATCTTGCTGGAACATAGTATTTCTGAAGGATATATTCTGCTGGGATATTATAAAATAGTAGGTATGACCGGGTGGCAGTCAATGATTAAAACCACTATGGTAAAACCACTATGGTAAAACCACTATGGTAAAACCACTATAGTAAAACCACTATGGTAAAACCACTATGGTAAAACCACTATAGTAAAACCACTATGGTAAAACTACTATAGTAAAACCACTATGGTAAAACCACTATAGTAAAACCACTATAGTAAAACTACTGTGGTCTTCCGGGTTCCACAGCGGATAAACCAACTCATTTCATATTTTCGATCTGGTAGTCCACTATCGCATGTTCCATATAGGAAGCATGGCCTATCTCGATCAATTTACTTGTGACAGCCAGCGGGTCCCCGTCCATAGTAATATCACCGTTGTCGATCAATATGGCCCTGTGTGCAACTTCAGTTACGAAATCCATATGATGGCTGATCAATATGATAGTTGTCCCGAACTTTTCACTGACAACTTTCAGGGAATTGGCTACTTCCCGCAAGGTAATAGGGTCCAGGTCGCCAAAAGGTTCATCCAGCAGCAGATAATCAGGATTTGTTATCATGGCCAGTGCCAGTGCCGCTCGTACATTCTCCCCACCGCTCATCTGGTATGGCTTGGAATCCAGGACTGATAGGGGAAGTTTCATTGCCTCAAATATCGGCACGGCATACTTCATGACCTCATCTAAAGGACTTCTCGGGAAGAGCACGCTGGTAATATCCAGTGAATACCCCATCCTTTCCAGTTCTTCCTGAGCACTTTCCCCTCCGACATCTGTTAACCTGTATATTGCATCCAGATGTTCATCAGGAATACTCAATTCTTTTGCTTTTTTCCTTGCATATTCTAATACATGCATACCCTTAACACCCAGCTTATAGGCCAGTTGGTGTTTAACAGGCGTATTCGGGTAGAGGGCGAATTCCTGGTACATGATGCTGGTTCGTCTGCGTAGTTCCATTCTATCAGGAGAGTAAATAGTGGTATCCACCCATTTATCATCAAGTAGGAAATTTGTCTCGCCCTCGTCAGGATATATAAGCCCGTCCATTGCATGCAGCAGCGTGGTCTTACCTGCACCACTTGGTCCGATAAGTGCAGTGATCTCGCCTTTTTTGAATTCCACATTCATATCCTCTATATCCAGTACTTCTCCCTGCCGTACCAGGAAATAACGCTGGCAAAGGTCCTCGACCCTTATTACAGTCTTGTCTTCTTTCAATTCAGGCAGTGGCACTTCAGGTTTCATACCTTTAAGGAAATCTTCAATAAGGTCATCCGGTTTTCCCTCTGCTACGATCTTGCCGTCTTCCAGCCATATCACCTTATCAGCAAGATAACTGTGTATCTCAGGTAAATGAGAGACGATTATGGTAATGATCCCGGTCTTCTCCTGGACCCTCTTGATCGTATCAAGGACCTCCTGTTTAGTAGCAGGACAGGTCATGGTAGCGGGTTCATCCAGCAGCAGCAACTTAGGATTGGCTGCGATCTGGCGTGCGATCAATAACCTCTGTTTCTCGCCTCCGCTAAGAACAGGTGAGTAATGTTCGGCCTTGTGCTCAAGACCCACTAGTTTGAGGAATTCCATGCTCTCGGCATACAGATCATCATAATCGGGATGTTCCTTTGATGGCAGTGCTTCCTGACCCACACGTAATGAATACAGGCGCCTGATAATGTTCTCTATGGCAGACCCGGGCCAGAGACCGAAATTCCTCTGTAAATGGATGGCAGTCATTCCCTTCATCGCCATCATATCTTCATACGGGGAATCAGGGGTAAGGGTAAGGTTATCCAGTTGTATTTCACCCTCGTTAAAGTGCTCTATACCTCTTAACACCATCATTAAGGTTGTCTTACCGCTACCGCTTCGACCCATTACTCCGACAATCTCGCCATCATTCACTTCGAAATTAATACCATCAAGTGCCCTAACTGTAGCATCTTCCAACTCGTAGTCTTTTACAAGGTTTTTAACTTTAAGCATCACAGACGTCCTCCAAAGGTTTTCATTAAGCCGCCTTTTATCTGAACTTTTTTTAGCAGGTAATAGTCATTATTAATGAGAGTTATTCTTCATGCTGTGGTTCCATATATTCATTACGGTAATAGCTTATGAAAATGTTTGTTTCGACCTATACACAAATTTTATGTCAGGGAAACAATAACTATAAAACCATATTGTGATAAACATGAAAGGGTGATAATTATGAAAAAACCAGCTTTCCTGATCTGTGTACTTCTTGTATCGGCAGTCATTATCTTCTCAGGGTGTGTATCTGAATACGAGGTTACTGAGCCTCCCAAAACCACACCTACACCGGAAGAGACCAGTACTACTACTGTTACCCCCACCCCTACACAAACAGTAGACCCTATCCAGCTTCTCAGTGGTCCCACATGGTCATGGAGCAGCAGGGGAAGGATCAAGGAAGTATCCATTTCAGATGATGGTAACTATGTGGGAGGTGTGTCCACCCAGAAGGCTATAATAAAAACGCCAGACAGGAACCTGCTGACAAATAATAGATGGCTCAATGCCCAGTTCATCTCCGTATCGAGTTCAGGGGAATATATAGCCATAGCTGATGATGATTTTGTTAAATTATATGATAACACCGGAGGAGAACTGCATTCCTATAATACAGGTGGTACTATTAACCACATAGGTGTGCTGGACAACGGTAATTTGATTCAGGGCGGTGAAAAGTCACCGCAGTTATCTGCCGTGGGTGTCAAGGGTAATGAAGTATGGAACTGGGAACCAGGTATATCCACTGCAAAGGTCCTGGTATTTGATTATTCGGCAGGCGGCCAGAACCTGCTGGTAGGCACCCAGGATGACAGGGTATACTACCTTAACAGTGAGGGTAAGTACATCTGGTTCAAGAACGTATTCGGTGAAGTTGAAGATGTAAAGATATCAGATGACGGAGAGAGACTATATGTCCTGACAGATGATAACACGATACATTCCTTTGACAAATATGCCAATAAGAACTGGGAAAAGGAAATTGATATTAACACTGTTGAGATCGAGATCAGCCCGGACGGGAATTATATCCTGACAAAACCCTACAATGCAGACGATAGTTTTTCGTTTAAGAACCAGGTATATCTGCTTGACCTAAACGGCAATGTGAAATGGATGAAACAGATGGGATCGGATGTAGGGGTTATCGGAATATCAGATGACTCGAAATATGTGGTTATCAGTGAGGGCAGGGACCTGAGAATGTATAACCTGAATGGTGATGAACGGGCAACATATCATCTTGATAGCAAATACGGGATGTTTTTCGTATGCCTCGACATGACCCCGGATGCCAGTAAAATGGCCCTTGGCACCACAAACTCACTGTTAGTATTCGGGTAATCCCGGATACTACTCTTTTTCTTTTATCAGCACTGCCCTGGCAGGCCCCCCGTCACCGTTAGCGATCTTTAGCGGCAGGCATACTAAAAAATAATCCCCTGCTTCCACATCTGGCATTTCTAGCCCTTCGATCACCACGATACCCGCATCCAGCAGGGTGTGATGGACCTCATATTCCTCATCCAAAGCGCCTATGGAAATAGCATCGGTACCAATAGTCCTGATCCCGATATCTACGAGGTACCTGGCACATGCCGCCGAAAGATATGCCCCACAGGAGGCGCCCGGGTCACCTGAACTACCTGAGTCTGCTGAACCATCTGAAACACCTAAATCACCGAAGTCACCCGAGTCACCTGAATCGCCTGAGCCATCTGAGTCATTCGGGCCGCCTTTCAACAAAATAATTTCCCCTGCTTCAAGTGGACCGATATCACTGGCTTCTATGGGCCTGTTAATGGAAGATAAGTCCAGTACCCTTGCATTACCTACAAGCGTGTTCATAGGCAGCCTGTCAATTCCGGCCCTGTCACGTATGAGGTGCAGTGGCGGGTCCACATGGGTGCCGGTATGGGTTCCAAGAGTGATACGTGAAGTGTTGTAGGAGTCGCCTTCATCAAGCCCTGATACTTTTGTGATCTGTGGCCCGGCATCTCCGGGGTACATCTCCATATCCGCCTGGATGGTCCTGGAGATGTCGATCACTTTCATACCATCAGCTCAAAACCTACTGTGGGCTGCTGCAATCCGAAATTTGTAAGGACATCGGGGTGTATCTCACCAAGTGTACCGATCTCGTTCCCATCAACAATGAGCGCTGCACGCCTGCCTTTTAAAAATGCAGGATCGTCGGTCCCGGTAATTGTATATTCTAATCCTCTCTCACGCATAACAGCATCGACCACACCCCTGATCTCAGTAAAATTAGATGCGGGATGGATACTTACTGCTGCCAGGTGTTGTGTGGTAATACCATCCACTACCACATCCCCAACCTCGAAGATACGCTGGGGCAGTTCACGGTGCTGGTTCAATGACAGTATTTCCATCAGGTTCGGCAGGATGGTGGTCCTGAGCATGGTCTGGTCCTCGCTGATAGGATGCTTGAGAGGGGTAGCCTTATGGTTTGGACTGCGCAGCATGTTATTGTAATGTACCTTTTCGCTTGTCAGGGTGAAAGGCATTACCTGGTTATATCCTAACCCCGGCATTATCTGGAGAATTTCATTGCGCCTGATGGATATAGGGTGCTGCTTCCCCACTGTTACGGTCTTTGGGATAACAAGAGGTATGTTATCATACCCATATCCGATTGAAATATCCTCCAGGATATCCCAGGTATGCAGGATATCTGCCCTGTATGCAGGGGAACTTACGTCTATGGATCCTTCTTCGTTTATAGATGCCCCGAACCTCATGCGCTCAAGTTGCTCTACGATCTGTTGGGGTGTTAGGTCAATACCTATTAGTGATCTTACTTCATCTGCTCCAAGATTCCAGTGTTCAGGTGTCAGGTCAGGCGTGATGATCTTATTTTTGATACCATTCTCAATATTGTTCTCAATACTGTCTTTAATACTATTGTCGATACTATTCTCAATAGTCACCGTCCCGATGTTACCGCCCCGCTCGGCCAGGGAAGTTACCACGATATTAAGTGCTGTATATACTTTCCGGTCCAGACCGGTCACATCAATGAACAGGTCGCGGGTTCCATGGCTGACCCTGGTAAGCTGTCCGTTGATAATAGGCGGAAATGAAAGTACCTGGTCTTTGGCATCAAGTATCAGGGGGTATTTGTCGAATCCTTCCATGAGATGGGCGTATTTCACTCCCTTAGGATGGCGTTCAACTATCTCCTGCATGGTCATGGGTTCTTCAAAATCCAGGGGCACAAAACTGAAATCCGGATTTGCAGCCACATACCTGAATGGCGGTTCAATATCGCTCATATCGTGTATGCCGATTGACACTTTCTTGCGGTCCCTGCCCAGGCCCCAGTGCAGGTCCTCCTGAAGTGCCATTAAGCTCTCAATGCTGTAATCATTGAACTCAAGTCCCTTCACCACTGCACAGCCCAGGTAAGGGCGGATATTCTTGATCCCATCGTCCAGGGTGATCCTGATACCAGAATCCTTTACATTATATTCAGGCAGACCGGTATGTATATCAAGAAAACCCCTCATTGCCCTGGCAACACCTTCGGGACTGTACAGGTCAGGTCTGTCAGGGAAGAATTCAATATCTATATGGTCATCTTCGATACGTTCGATATCTGCACCTATCATGGGAACCCGGTCGATAAAGGTGTTTTTGTCCGTCCCGATAAGTGTTTCAATATCTTCGTAGTACAACGTGATTACTGGCATTGTGATGACTCCTGTTATAATTATGCTGCTGAAATATATTACTTAGGTATATGGGTATTAAATAAATGCTGGAATATCTGGATTTTAGAACAATGCTGGCATGGTTCTGGAGACTTTTTATTATTTTCTGGGATGATTCGGAAAACCGCAGAGAGCGCTGAGTAAAATAACGACCCTCTGTGGAACTCTGCGTCCTCTGCGGTTAATCTTTTTTTGCAATGATCCATTTATCCAGAATAAATTAAAAAGTCACGGTTCCGGCTAAATAACTTATTTTATACTCCTATTTTGACACCCATTTTTACATCTATTTTAAACTCAGTTCGCTCCTTAGTTCACCAAGGGAAGCATTGCGTTCTGCAAAAGCATTATGGGTGTGGATACTTTCTTCATTGATCTGTTTAATGGTTATGACCGCTTCATCCGGCAGGTCAGTGAACTCATGTACGATCTTTTTAGCCATTGTCCTGACACAGTCCTCCACGAACTTTGGGTTCTTATGGGCTGTTTCCACAAGCATTGCCTCATCATTGCGTTTGAGTAGTTCGTATATATTGGAACTCATTGATTCTTCTATGATCCGGATGATCTTATCAATAGAGACCTTGTGACCGCTGGAAACCTCAATGGATATTATGCCTCTCCCTCTCTGGTTATGCGTTGCCATGGGGATATTGCTAAAGAATTCATAGATTGTCTTGCTGTCCACATTCAATCTCTTCAATTCTTTTTCTGCCTTTTCCCGTATAATTTCCTGGGCACATGGACAGGCCGTAATACCAATGACCTCGGCACCGACCATCTTTTTTACAGAGATTTTGTTGTCACTTTTACGTAATGCCGTAGCCTCTGCAAAAATCTCCACCACTTGCTGGCACTTCACTTTATTAATTGGCGTGGTACGCTTGATTATGTACTCGCTCTGCATTATTACCTCTGCCCTGGTGGCGTATTCGTGCCTGGCAAGTAGTCTCCTGGTAACTTCTCCGCAGAGTTCTTCAATTTCGCATACCGGTGAAGTGAGCGCTTCTTCAAGTACCTCATCAATGGCTTCGAAATTCCGTGACAGATTTGCACCTTTACGATCTGAAGGAAGGTCTACGAAAATATCAAATTTTGATATCAATATTATAGGCCGCTTCTCTGCCCTGGAAACCTCAACCAATTTCTTAACGTCAGTTACTCCAACTCTTGATAGTGTTATTGGAATATCTGGTCTGTTTGCCTGTACATCAGGTAAATGTATTACTGGTAAATCCATCTGGCTATCTCCAACTATTTACAGAAATGAGTTGAATTGCTTTTCAGGTTTACAACTACATTTCTATGAGATAATATTAACGATTCAATTCGGGACATACCTGTACAAAGTAATACTTTATATACAAATATAAAATATTAATTAGTATGTCAAGTGTTATTTCCACTGCTTTTGAATTCGTGCCTATTGCTATTTTTTCCGCAATATTCTTCTTTATGGCACTATTCATCAAATACACCAACAGGTTAACCATTCGCTCTGTAGGTTCTGATATCTGCCTTGGTGCCCTGTTCATCCAGATAACCCTGCTGGCTATGCCTGTATGGATGTCAGGGGAAGTGTCCATAAATATTGCCGCTCATATGGTTATCACCATCGTAGCCCTGATATTGTGGATCATCAGTGTCTGGCTGTTACAACGCAGGAAACCGTCACGGACCCGCTCGGCCAACATATACCAGAAGTTCATCGATTACCTGAAAAAACAGAGCAATATCAGGGAATCATTATCCTACGTACTTGGTGCATTCACTATTACAGCCAGCCTGATGATGGTACTGGACTTTATCAGTCTAAAACCTGCGACCTGGAATTTGCAGGCTGTCCGGATAGTACTGTTGGTGCCCGGTTCCGTGATAATTGGTATGGCAGGATACTATGTCTACCGGTATTTACAGAAAGAACAGCTGAACCAGACATTTGAGAGATTTTACAAGGAGATCACAAGGGATAACATATTGATAACTGTCCAGTCCACAGGCACCCGGAAGTATGACCGTGACCCCACCCAGCCCATAGTGGACATTATCAGGGGTTCCATTATGAGGGGGGTGCTGGGTCCATCGATATTCGGCCTGGAAATACTAAAAAACAGTTGTATAGAATTACTGACCACTTCCGGAATGAGGCGTAAGAGCCTGGATAAGGTCACTTCACATTTTATTTCCCAAATTGATGAGATCGGTAAACTTTCACTTAAAATGGATGAAGACGAATCCGCAGCCGGGTCCATCAGGATCATAGGTGAGATAGGGGAGTGTGCCATATCCAGGGGTATTGAGGTTCCGGTAGAGGATATCCTGCGAAGGCTTTTCGAATATTATGATGTCCTGCAGTTAAGGGGATATGAGATTATGAAAATGACAATAATCGATGCCATCAGCCGGATTGGTTCCGCGGCTGCGGCCCATGGTATTGGATCCATCCCGCCAAGGTCCGGTGATATGCTGGGGACCATTGGAGCCTCGGCTATAAGGGACAAAGACAGGGGTGCGATAAAGGAAATAAGTACGGCTTTATTTATTATCGGGAAGGAATCAGCTGCCAATTCACTGGAAACTTCTGTTAAGCAAACTGCCCTGAAGCTGCGTGATATAGGTGTGTCTGCCGTGCAAAATGACATGGCACAAGAGGCAAACCAGATAGTATCCTACCTGGAGGTCCAGGGTACGATCGCAGCATCCAATAAGCTGGAACTGGGAACCGAGCAGGCTATCTGGTCGATTAAGGATATTGGAGTGGCCTACGGGTACCAGCATATGGAAAACGGCATCAATGCGGCCGTGGGCGCCCTGGGAAACATTGGCATGGAATCGTCGTCAAGAAAACTGGATGACGCAGTGGACCAGGCCCTCTGGTCACTAAAAGAAGTTAGCAGATATGCTATCGCTGATGGTCTTGATTCTTCCATAAAACAGTCGGCCCGGTCCTTTGCCAGGCTGGCTATACCGGAGGAAGACAAAGTTACAGCCACTGTGAAGGACATCAGGAAGTATTTCGATGCAGATGAGGCAAAGCGGTTCAGCAAGTTCGAGCAGGAATATATATCGGCACTAAAGGCAGCAGGGACCAACTGATGAAGGATAAAGTATATGTTATCGACACCTCTGGTTTCATAGCCCAGGTGGAGTTCAGGGATGGGGCCACTGTTACAGTACCTGGAGTGGTTGATGAGATCATGGATAGTACATCAAGGCTGAGGTTCGACCTGCTAAAAGATGCAGGGCTAAGAGTTGAGCTTCCGGATAGTGCCTGCCTGGATAAAGTGAGATCGACGGCAATTACCACTGGAGATGCAAGTGTCTTGTCAGTGACTGATGTGGATATCCTTGCAAAGGCCCTGGAGATGAAAAGTGGGTATGGGGTGATCCTGGTCACTGATGATTATGCTATACAGAATGTGGCTGCCAACCTTGGAATTGAATATATGACCGCTGCCACGTCAGGGATCAGGAAGAAGGTTGTGTGGGAATTAAAGTGTACAGGATGCGGTAATGTAGTGGAATCTGGCAAAGCGATGAAATCAGGTAAAGCAGTGGTATCTGGTAAAGCGATGAAATCAGGTAAAGCGATGGTATCTGGTAATGTGGTCGAATCAGCTATTGAATGTCCCATCTGCGGTTCAGGGGTCAGGCGGCGGCGGGTGAAAGGGTAAAGCATCAATCGTCCAGGATTAATTTTATATTGTTACAGACTGAATAAAATGAAGGTATTGTTATGAAGAATATTAGAGACTTGATCCAGGAAGCTTTAGAACTTAAGCAGAGCGGACTGGCAGAAGGACAGATTGCAGATGAACTTAATGTTTCCAGGGAGACTGCCACCTGGCTGCTGGCACATTCACCAAAAGGGGATGTCACCCAGGCACCCAAGGATATCTATGTGAACTGGAGCAGCATAGGCCGTAGTTCCAGGCGACTGGGATTAATGTCCAGTGCCCTATGCGATTTGGTATTTGGATGTCTTGAGAGTCCAGGTGATAACATTGAGGTTGTGGTGGGCGTGGCCTTGAGCGGAGTACCCATAGCCAGCCTGATAGCAGAAGAACTGGATGCCGAGCTCTCTGTGTTCCAGTCAAGCAAGCATTCATCCGGTGGTTCAGGCGGTATGCTGTCCCAGAACTTTTCCAGTGTTTCCGGAAAGAAGTGCATTATTGTGGATGATGTTGTCACTACCGGCAGTACCATTAAAGAAGTAATTTCAATCCTGAAAAGTAAAAAGGCCATCCCCACTGCCATCGGTGTACTGATAGACAAGAAAGGATTTGATTCTATAGAAGGTGTACCTGTTTGTTCACTGCTCAGGGTATCAAGGGTAGATAAGATCGAATAGGCGGTTCAGGGAGAGTTAGGGCATTATTCTTTTTTTGTTTACCTATCTTCTATCCTTGAATTCCTCTCCGTCATTCCCTGAACGTCTAACCAGCATCCTATTAACGCCCCTTCGCCATTTCGTGCGGGTAGGGTAAACTCCCCCCGTCACCCGTACACAGTTACATCCGGTACAGTCTCTTTGATCCGCGCCAGTGCATCGGCCGGCACATCGATCAGTACGCGCTCTTCCTTGAGTTTCGATCTGAGTATTTTCAACACCTGCTCACCTGGTGTTACATAGACAATCGTTTTCTCATCGTCGAGGTGCATTTCTCCAACTATCAATATGCCGTGTGGGGTTTTGGAGATTATCTTCACATTCCATGTTTTAGTGCTGTTGTCGTAATACACATCGCCGGCAGATACCTGATTTCCCATATTTTCTATAAGGTACTCCTGAGCAGTTTCATACATTTCCCTGGACTTCATTGTTTCACCTTCTGGAGTTTGATTACCCAGCATTTTAAAGCTGACCATGCCTGCATAAATCTCTCAATACTACATTTTACATCTTGACCATCTGGAATATCGGGATCATGATAGATGATATTGTTGTTATCGAATCCTGTGATCACTACAAAATGACCGAAACCCTGTATTCCTCCGTATAGTATTCCAGGATCAAGCAGTACAATGACTGGATTGCCGTTTTTTAGTGTATATTTTAAATTATCGATGTCTTCATGTTTTAATGCATCTGCATCGAATCCAAAAACCTTTGAACCTTTTACCAGTTGCAACGGAGTTGTGCCAAGTTC
>Ga0255452_1067_pt1 | contig 11840 bp, 11 predicted proteins | sample ANMaggQLBNCT01D9_FD_182652 | JGI IMG/M metagenome (GOLD analysis project Ga0255452, IMG submission 182652) | Sediment cell enrichment communities from methane seep in Santa Monica Basin, California, United Staets - ANME aggregate JGI... | ecosystem: Environmental > Aquatic > Marine > Cold seeps >...
TAGTGACAATGTTGATTTGTCAAAGGTGGGATCTAATAAAAGTATTGATGTCCATTTGTATTGTGGGCATTATGCTCTCAGGTTCTGTCGTGGGAGCTGAAGAGAATGCAACAGCAAATGCAACTGAATCGGTGAACGTTACAGCCACGGCTACAATATCGCCAACACAAGAACCAACTGCTGAGCCAACTGAGGCAAAGTTCAGGGTAGGTCCAACCGTCACGCTGCGCCCTGTGAACGATGTGATAGATAAATCACAGGATGGACTTGTTGAACTGTATATGAACAACCCGTCAGTCAATGATGTAACACTGACCGCAGATGTGCAGATCAGCGTACCATCCGGGATCCACGTCTACGGGGAAGGCTTTGGATATGGTGGTGCAGCCGGCACAGTTGCCGGAAAGTTCGAAGTACCGCCAGGAACTGTCAGAACGATCCACATCAACATCAAGAGTGAGAAGACCGGCGACTTCATGGTGCATTTTACTGGATTGTACTGGCCCGAAGACAGAAAAGATGATTTTCAGCAGATCTCACTGACACATCCGTTCACAGTGAATGAGCCCTCTCCAAATCCAGATGATCCAAACGTGACTGGTGAGAATGAGATCCCTTATACCTACATCATTATAGGGCTAATAATAGTGATTGCTATAGCGATTATAGTCCGTCGTCCACCCAAGACTGAAGTAACCATAGAGGAGTAATAAAAGGGATGAGAAAAATCAAGGTCGGTATCGGAGGAAACGGAACTGTTCGAATAAAGCTCAAGAAGAAAAAGGAAGCTACCAGTTCAGCCACGCCAGTAATGGAGAGGCCGTCAACCTCTGCCAGAGGATTTGAGGGCATCTCCATTCCTTCCTCTCTTATTAACCAAATGGAAATAAGAGTGGAATCTGTTTTCAGACCCAAGGAGCAGGATGTGGAGGTTGTGTATGCACTGTCAGGTCAGGATAGTATGGTTGACCAGCTTCATAAGTTCTCTTCCAATGAAGTGGTGGCACATGCCACACCTGAGATGATCAGTTATATAGCTGAAAAGATGGTGGAGCATATCAGGGAGGAGCGAACAGATATCCCCGGGCTGATTATCCATGCACACAGCCATCCTTCAGGGCTCCCGGCTTTATCCGATGTTGACAAGAATTCTATGCCAGAGGTTGCCAGACGGATCAGGGATATTATTCCGGATGCTGCTGTACTTTTTGGTGTACATGCTGTAAGCAGTGAATACAGGCGGCCCAGGACACCCCCTGAGCGGGTTTCTGATAACCGGATACGCTGGAGCAGTATTACCAGGCTTCATGAAGTGGCTTTCTTTGATGAACACGCAAGACCAGTGGTTGTGAGTATCAGTGGTTAGATCAGAGAACATTGAAAAGCTTGCAGGGCTTCTTTCGGCAGATGAATATGGGGAAGAGATTGCAGAAGCTCTTGTTGCGATAATGGCTGAGGAACGTAAGAGGAATATCTTTGTTGTCAAACTTGATGAAATAAAAAAAATCGTGTCAAAGCTGGATAGGGAAATTAAGTTATCTACTTTGGAATCTGCAGTAAAAAAATTCATTCAAGCTAAAAGGCAGCCTCTCACTGCTAAGGAAGTATCAGAGGAACTGGGTGAACAGTATCCCAGTCTTGGACATCGAACCCATAGCTCTGCAACGCTTAACTCACTTGTCTCAAAGGGACAATTAGGAAAAATTAAAGTAGGTTATAGTGTTTATTTTACTGAGCCCAGGGAGGCAGTAATGGAGTGCCTGAAGAGAAGAGATGAGGAGCCCGAAAGATGCTCATCTACCCAGATTGCTGCTGAGACTGGTATGCCGATTAATGTGGTACTGGAAGTTATTGGTGGGCTTTTGTAATATGGAGGCAAGTGAAAATGTATAAAAATATCAGAATCTTTATTTTAACGTTTTTAATTTTAGGAACATTTGGAGTTAGTGGAACTGCTTTAGCTCTGCCAGATTTTAACTCAGCTGTTTCAACTGAGTTAGGAAGGTCTGCAGACATGGATACTCTCTATCAACGAGCAGACCAAATATATGATGTCATGGAACATGACGATTCGCATATTATCTGGAAATTCACTGGAACAACTGGTGATTATGCATTTATTTTCGCAGATGGAAGATTAGCCGTAGGTAGCATGGCGAATTTTAACTTGCAATCTAAAGATACGTTAGAGAAAGAGTTAAACGATCTGATTGATTTAATAGATACTGTTGCTGGGGTCACACAGGATGAACGAGAATATGCTGTCGATCATTCTGCATATTATGCATCTGAAGCGGGCGTGTATCAGAGGATAAAGTACAAATATAATTGTAACACAAATTTAAAGTTGAGCGTTCCAGATTGTACAATAAAGAAAGCAAGGTTAAATGCCAATGGTTTTCCCAAGCCAGGTTTTTACATATACCGTTTTAATTATTATATTGATGATGAACAAGTAGCTGGTACAAGTAGTGGAGGATCTATACATCAAGATATAACATCAAATATACCTTCTGGAGTACACAATGTATATTTCAAAACTACTTGGACGGGTTTTATAACTAGTTATATCGAAGCCTATACATCACCATCAGCAAAAAAAATGGTGCTCTACAGTGATGATTACAAGACATGGATCGAAGATACTACACAAAGCGTGACGCTTGACCAGCTACCCGGATTCATCAGTGGTACTGCCCCGCGCGATACAAATGCGGAACTTCCGACGACATCAACAGAACCAGAAACATCCGCAGAGATCTCGACTGCATGCGTGCATCTATATGGCGAGAAAACCAACGTTGTGCTCGGCGAGGATATTCTACTGAAACTCTCTGCCGTTAACAAGATCACAAATCCAACCATGACCCTGCAGGTAATACTAATCCCGCCTTCTGGCATGAGCGTAACCTCTGTTGATTTTGTGGAATCCGGCGCGGGACTCTATACTTCGACTTATGTCATTGAGCAGGGCAAAGGCAGGAACATCGAGGTCGGAATCAAATCGAATCAGGAAGGGGATTTTGTGGTGAACGGAGAGGTCATTTATTACTTCGGAAACGACAAGAAGAATGCGGAAGAGCATACCCTATCCCTGCCAATCAAAGTGACAGATGGGTCGAGTCCATTACCTACACCTACCCCTACACCAGATGATGGAAAAGGAATTCCCGGATTTGAAGCGGTGTTCGCGGTGGCGGGGTTGTTGCTTGTAACATTATTAATCAAAAAGAGAAAGGTGAATTGAGATGATGAATCTATTTGAACTGCCACAAGATGCAAGGCGAAGAGCCAAACAGGTGTTCGCTGGTACGAGATCCGCATCTGGGACAGAGATGCTGCCCGCCGCGTTGCTTGAGGTAACATGTGAGACTACCGGGATTGAAATGAAAACAAGATGTTTGGGTGATTGAAAATGAATAAAATGAAAGTGGTTGCAGGGATATTAATTGCGATCGTGTTTGCGGAGCAGCCTGCAAATCTACAGGCGCAGAGCGATGAAGGGCTTGTCTTGGAATGGCATATTATGAGGGTGGTGAGATGATGAGGCTGTTGGATAAGTTGTTTGGGAAGAAGAAAGTTAAAGAAAGGACTGTGTAGGCGGGTGTAGAGGTAAGCGTTGAAAAAGCGTTGGAAATTGCAAGAAGTATTAGTGATGACTCGAATCGGTCACGTGCTTTAAGCATAATTGGATCTGAACTTGCAAAGGCAGGGGAACCTTATGAACGTATCTTTGAAGAAGCGTTGGAAGTCGCAAGAAGTATTAGTGATGACTCACGTGCTGATTTAGAAAATATTGCAACTGAACTAGCGAAGATTGGTGAATTTAATAAAGCGTTGGAAGTAGCAAGAAGTATTAGTGATGACTCGTATCGGTCACGTGCTTTAAGCATAATTGGATCTGAACTTGCAAAGGCAGGGGAACCTTATGAACGTATCTTTGAAGAAGCGTTGGAAGTCGCAAGAAGTATTAGTGATGACTATAGCTTATTTGCTTTAAAGGACATCGTAACTGAACTTGCAAAGATTGGTGAATTTGAAAAAGCGTTGGAAATTGCAAGAAGCATGGATGAAACAGAATACCTGCGTTCAGCCGATTTAATAATAATTGGATCTGAACTTGCAAAGGTAGGGGAACCTTATGAACATATCTTTGAAGAAGCGTTGGAAACTGCAAGAAGCATAAGCGGTGAAGATTCCTCATTAGATTTATCATTAGTTTTGAGTGGGATTGCAATTGAACTTGCGAAGGTTGGTGAATTTGAAAGAGCATTGGAATTCGCATGGAATGTAGATAATGATAATGAAGTAGCTTTTTCAGATGCTTTAAGTGAGATTGCAATTGAACTTGCAAAAGCTGGAAAACTTGAAAAAGCCTTAGAAACTGCAAGAAGTATAACTCATACCTTATATAGCCGCTTAAGAACTTTAGAAAGCATTGCAATCGAACTTGTAAAGGCTAGAGAACTTGAAGAAGCGTTGAAAGTCGCGAGAAGTATAACTAGTGAACAGGAAAACCCAAGTGTTTTACACATTCGTTCACGTGTTTTAAGCATAATTGGAGCCGAACTTGCAAAAATGGAGAAACCCTATAAGCACCTATTTGAAGAATCGTTCGAAACCGCAAGAAGTATAAGTGATGGGTTCGAGCAGTCTTTAAAAGCTCGCTCAGATGCTTTAAGAGATATTACACCAGAACTTGCGAAAGCTGGTGAATTTGAGGAAGCGTTGAAAACTGCAAGAAAAATAAGCGATGAATACATACAATCACTTGCTTTAAGTGATATTGCATCCGAACTCGCGAAGGCTACTTTGAAGAAGAAAGCCATTGAGAGAACAAATATGGTTTAGACCTTTCTCTTCACACTGCATAAAACTGATTGGTGCGGATATGGATACAAAATACACGCTTGGATTTGCACTTGTGACTGTGATAATGGTGATGCTGATCGGAACAGTTCTGGCTGCAATAGATGATTCAAACGACCCACAATCAACAATTTCAAACGATGGCACTATCTGGATAATCGGTGATTTTGAACAATTCGGAAGAAGATTTGATACTCATCCGCATGATGACCCCACTTTAATTAAATATACTATAGGCGATGATTTATCAAAATTCCCTTCCGGACTCGGAACTGATATTGGTAGCCAACGCTCCGCCATTAAAATCCAATTTAATGAAGATTTGTCAGAAGAAACAATATTAGTCATTAAATGGTCACCAGGCGGTTCTATTGCTTTTGAACAGTTCAGAGCGGAGGTCGATGAAAAAACTGTAGGGCATAGCCAGTATCTACAGGGAAGCAGTCCTCCGAAATGGATAACTAAAGAATTTGTCATTCCAATAACATCTGGCAACACTCACGAGGTAACTCTGACGCATCTAAAAGGCGATGGACTCAATCTTGGTGCTATTGGGCTCTTTGAAAAAAATGCAGATGCACTTTCCGAGATCCTTGCTGGATCCGGGAGTATTAATGATGCAAAATATAAGAATGGTCTATCAATACCGATGCTATTTCTTATTATCTGTGGAGTTCTGCTCATAGGATATGCTGTTTTAAAGAGTAAATCGAAGAGTTCAGGAGAAGAGAACATGGCAGGAGTAGCCGTGCCAACTCAACCGGAACACGAGGAGATTATAGCAAGAGACGTTGAATCAATTATTCCAACCCCTTACTTGGAAGAAGCAATTACAAAACGTGTAGATGGAAATAGTGAGGGAGTATTTAATAAGGCGCCTCGAATCCAGGTTGTGTCGGATGAGAAGAGAAGGACTGCAGAAAAGGGTTCAAGAGTAAACCTTGAAGAAGCGTTGGAAAGAGCAATTGCAACAAGCAGCTTACATTGTGCATTCTGTGGAAAAGCCTTAAGAGAATCTTTAGGAGGTATCGTTGTTACTTTTTCAATTGAAGATGCGGTTAAGTTGAATGAGACTGCTCCATATATTTGCCAGTCATGTAGAACAATCTCGTGTTTCGAGTGTTGTCATGACATGGATGAATGTAAGGTGATTTGTCGGGAGTGTGGACATGTAATGACTGCATGGGGGGAGTAAAAATAGAACTAGTTGAAGAAGATATCGAATCTTTCATAAAGAAGATCTGGACGGTGGATAAAAAGAGGCTGACAAAATGATTACAGTCTGGTTCAGATTGGCGAGGTGGCGGTTAGTCCACTTATCAACGCTTTGTCTAAAGACATTAGAAGCTGGAATTCCAGTATATATGTTAGATATGGCTAAAATGATGGTTCAATTTTAAAGCTTTCGGTAGGGTGCACCTTTTGCAATTTTCCGATAGATCATGATGCTCTTGCACGAGCAATCGCAAAAATTTACAGGGAATGAGAATATGAAATATGTATACATAGACTCAAAAGAATTAAAAGGCAAACTGGATTATACAGACATGTTACTTTTTTTTGGTATAGTACTTTTAATATTTTTATTCATAAAATACTTTAGTATCTCTGGAATTATTAAATGGATACTATACTTAATCTCTGCTTTTTTTATTATGTTACTTATAGACTGTTTGACCATCCACCATATAAGTTATTGTAGATCATGTGACAAAGCATTTGATTTTGATGTCAACGAATGCCCACTATGCGGAAATAAACTCGAACAAATAAGTAAAAACTATGTGAAAGAGATACGAGAGGAAACAGCTCAAGAAAAAAAGGAGATGGTGGATAGCATTGTTTCCACCAAATCAAGTTCTGCGCCACCCAAAACATCTGTTCATAAAATAAATAGAAAAAAAGGCATAGATGGACTTATCCAAGCGTTGAAGGATGATGATTGGAATACACGACGAAATGCTGTTTATGCGCTCGGAAGTATTGGAGATAAACGCGCTGTTGAACTACTGATAGATTCGCTTAATGACAATCATAAGTATGTACGCAGAAGCGCAGCCCTCACTTTGGGAAAACTCAACGATGCACGAGCAGTTGATCCCCTTACACAACTCATAAACGATAATGATACCAAGACGCGTGAGAATGCGGTTATAGCTCTTGGGGAACTTGGTAATAAGAAGGCGATAGATGCATTGGTATTGGCTTATTACGATGAAGCACCATCTGTTCGTGCAGAAGCAGAAAATGCTCTTTTCCTTTTGATATCTCAATGAAAAAAATGCCTCCTAAAGTGCATCCTCGTGTTAACAGAATGGAATACTTTGAATGCGATGTGCCCTCTGGAGATGGACGTTGCTCAGATAATAGTTGTCCCTGTCCAGAGGTTGTAATCCCCAGTGGAACAGGGTACCTGTATATCGAACAGAGTCTTGTCGATTTTCGGCGTAAATATCCAACTATGGACGCTGCTGATAAAGCTATGCAACAAAGACAGGAAGAAATGCGTGCCAGTTCTGGTGTTACATCCACTGTGTTTTACCGTCCGGGACCAATTCTTGTTTGCGAACAGGGTGCCAGGCTACGGAATCTGGATATGGAGGTAGCCGCTAAGGATGCAAAGTACTGGTGGAAAACCGGTAAAGTGCCATTGCGAGCAACACCACTTGCTGAAAGAACGAGTTTACAATCTCAACCGGAACAGCAAGAAGAACGTGAAGAGTTTTTGGATGAACGCATCAACCGTTTGTGGAAAACTGCTTGGGAACTTGGTAGCTCAGAGGTAGACCGTGAAAAAGCTGTGTCGATATACACCGAACTTCTCGACATGGTCGATGAGGAATCAACATCTCATGATATTTGTGCGATATTTCGCAATCGAGCGTTAGCTTATTGGGGCCTTAAGAATTATGATGCAGCGGAAAAAGACTTAACGAAGGAGTTGGATATTGCACAAAGGCGTGGTGATTCATTGCGAATTATGGAGTGCCGGAAAGTTACAGACAAGGTGCAGACAGATAAGCGGAAAGCTGAAATTAAAAATGAGGGTGGTGAAAAAGCAGAGAAATTCCGTGCTATGGAAGAAATAAGGCTTAATCTGTGGAGTACTGGATCGAAAGCTGACTCCGCGTTTGAAAGTTTATTCGAAGATCTGCAAAATGACGACCCAGACATCCGTGCCGAAGCATCCCGACTCTTATCAATAAATCCCAATGCGATAGAAAAGTTGGTTTCTATCTATCAGGATTGCATAGATTCAGAGCCTCGAAAAGGCGTCCTTGCAGGACGTGTTCTCGGACGAAATATCTCCATCTCTGCTGGGTCACAGGAAATGATACATGATGAGACATCTAGTATAATGTATGGGATCGCAGTTGCGTTTACACCATGTGTGTGTGGTCACTGTGGCCGCGTGAACCTCGGCATTCCAGTGCCGGAAGGTGGGTTGTATATAGGTTTCTATGGTCAAAGTGACGATAAAGAAGGAGTCTATGCGTTACCTGTGCTTTGTGACTACTGCGGTAAGGAGTTTTTCATAGCGTGGGACGATGACCCAAGATAGATTTATACAGGAGGTGGGTAGATTGGTACATTGGATAAAAGTGAAACCACATGGTAGAAAAAACATGAATGCAAAACACACTTTTGTATTTGCACTGGTAATTGTGATGTTATCGATACTGATCGGAATAGTTCTGGCTGTGACCGATGATTCAAATAATCCGCAATCATTCGATTCAGATAATGACTATTACTGGATAATCGGCGACTTTGAAAGTTCAAGCAGACCATTCGGAAATATACCAAATGGTGTTAATGTAGCTGAATATTCTATAGGCGATAATTTATTAAATTTTCCAGGTGGACTATACAACGCACTCTCTGGCCGTTCGTGCAGGGTTGTTAAAATTAATTTTGATGCTGAGTTACCAGAAGAAACGTATTTAGTCATTAAATGGGAACCCTACACTACTGTCAGTGAGCAACAGTTTGCAGTGAGTTTGGATGGGGAAAAAATAGGGCGTAGCCAATCTAAACGGCATTCTTCCAGAAATCGAGCAGAGCCAGTGTTTGAAAAATTTGTTCTTCCAAAAACCACAGGTGATAACCATGTAATAACTATTTCGCTCGAAACTAAGGGTAAAATCTATTTCGACGCCATCGGACTTTATGAAAAAGACGCTAAACTGCCATTCAAACCTAAAAAAAGTCTGTCGTCGATATTGATGACATTTTTTCATATCTGCCAAATCGTGTTTGTAGGGTATGCCATCTTAAGAATCAAGCACAGTAGATATGTGACTATAGATTCAAAGGAGATAAAAGCTGGAAAAGGTTATTGGCTTGCTGTATTTATGATTCTACTTATTCTACTTATTATACCATTTATAAGTCTTGCTTTAGTTGTTATTTTCCCATTATTTAGAGGCACTATTGGGGATATATTGTTCTTATTGATCTATATTTCTTTTACCTTTATAGCCATAATGCTATTTATTAGCCCAGATTCACGAGATATAAGTTATTGCGGATCATGCGATGAGCCTTTTGATTTTGATGTCACTGTATGTCCACTATGTGGCAATGAACTTGAACATGATTTCAAAACAGGAATTAAAATGATAAGAGATAAGATGAATGGTAAAATTTTTGTGAGCTATATTACAGGAGATGAGCACGGAAAATTAGAAATCGAAAATGGAACTGATCTCGATGCAGTTGCGATTTTAACTCCACTTAGTACAAACGAAATTTTGCTGGCAGTTTATATCCGAGCTAATGATTCCAACACTGTTTGGAGAATAAGCGATGGTGAATATAGCTTATACTTTACATTGGGAAAGAACTGGGATGATGAATTAAAAGAATTCCGACGGAATCAGATTTACCAACGCTTTGAAGATCCGATTAATTTTATTTCGATAAGAAGTTCGGAGGGGTCTATTAAATACAACATCCTATCAGTTACACTGCACGAGGTTGCTGAGGGACGTGCGAACACTATATTCGTGGACGAGGATGAATTTCCAACATGGTGAGTGAATATAATAAAAGGAAATGAGATAAAATGGAATATGTAGGTATATATTCAAAAAAATTAAAAGCCGATGCTAGTAACTTAGCTGCCTCACTAATCACTGTAAAAAGAAGGGGTGTGACAGTAGAGAAACATGAGGAGATCAGGGGCGATCGCGATCAATACGGAACTGCAGAAGACCACACCCGGTCTCTGCCGATTATGGTGAGGGCAAGCCCGAATCCACAGCAAGACACACCTATGCCCACCACGACACTTAGAGACAAAAAAGGAGTTCCCGGATTCGAAAGGCTATTATTATCAATGCATCCAATTAAAAGAAAATAAATTGAGGTTATGAGGTGGAGAGCTTACATGAAAATTAATATTTGGGTATTGGTTGCAATCATAGTGCTGTCTATAATACCCGCAGGTGTGCAGGCCCAGAGTGATGATGGGCTTGTGGCGGAATGGCATTTTGATGAAGGGTCGGGGAGTGTTCTTGTAGATAGTTCCGGGAATGGGAATGATGGGGTGATCTATGGGGCGACGTGGGTTGAAGGGAAGTATGGATATGGCTTGCTGTTTAATGGTGTAGATAATTATGTAGAGGTGCCTCATTCAACGAGTTTGGATATTACTAATGCGATTACGATTGAAGCATGGGTTAAGATGAATTCAATGAAAGATATGGCGATAGTGGGCAAAGAGTATAATCAATATGGATTCGTCTATGGCATGGGATGGTTAACACCCGGTGGCAAACCTCCAAGAAAATTTATTGGGAGAACAGCAACAGGTGGTTCTACTAATGAAGTAGGATATATATGGTCTCCTGCATTTGAACAATTTTATCATTTAACATTTACGTATGATAACAGTTTTATGAAACTCTATATTGATGGAGTAAAAGTAGCATCTTTAAAGCAATCTGGTAGTTTTAACAGCAACGATAAGTCACTCATAATAGGAATGAGATCAGGAAATAATGATCTATATTTTAATGGCATCATCGACGAAGTTAGCATCTACAAGCGCGCATTAAGTGCAGAAGAGATAAAAACACGTTATGAGCAAGGGCCAGATGCCTTAGCCTTAACAAAAACAGCTACACCTCAATCTATAAAACAGGGTCAAACTACTACCATAACCCTGACCGTCAAAAACACAGGCACAACTGAAATTAAAGACATTGAAATAGCAGATACAATCCCATCATATTTAACTTTTATTGATGGAGAAACCTCAAAAAGATACGATTCTCTTGCACCAAAGGATACACGACAATTCTATTACACTTTACAATTGAATGATGCCGGGACTTTCAATCTTGAACCAGCAATTGCAACTTATGCAGATGATAGAGGGAACTACAATACAGTCAAGTCAAAACCTGCATCTATTGAGGTAATTCGATCCATCATTGAAAATTCTGCCCCAACACCTAAACCAATGAATGGTAATGCACAAACAGCGAGCGTGCATCTCCACGGCGAGAAGACAGACGTGGTCATGGGCGAAGACATCTTGCTGAAACTCGCCGCAGTGAACCTCATCACCAAGCCCACGATGCATGTACAGGTCATCATCACCCCGCCATCCGGAATGAGTGTCACCTCTTCCGAGTTCGTCCAGTCAGGTGCAGGCCTGTTCACGGCATCTTACGAAATCGAACCGGGTGTGGGGCGGGACATTGAGGTAAGGATGAGGTCAAACCAGGTAGGGGATTTCGTTGTGAACGGCAGGATCGTGTACTACTTCGGTGGTGACATGGACGACGCGGAAGATCATACGCTCACCCTGCCGATCACGGTGCGGGCAGGGGCAGAGGCGGGTGTAGGTGCAGGTGTAGAGCGGACAACAGGCACATCTGGATCAGAGGGATCGAGTACGCCTGGATTTGCTGCGGTGGTTGCGGTTATCGGACTGCTGGCGGTATATCTACGGAGGAAAA
>Ga0255452_1068_pt1 | contig 11726 bp, 9 predicted proteins | sample ANMaggQLBNCT01D9_FD_182652 | JGI IMG/M metagenome (GOLD analysis project Ga0255452, IMG submission 182652) | Sediment cell enrichment communities from methane seep in Santa Monica Basin, California, United Staets - ANME aggregate JGI... | ecosystem: Environmental > Aquatic > Marine > Cold seeps >...
AAGGATGAAGTCGGCCAGATGGCAGAGCAGATACGCACAGAGCTTGAACCGTTCTTATGGTCCATGGTCTATAATGTGAATAAGACACAGCTTATCACTGCCAGTGCTGAAAAGTTGAATGGGAGCATTACGATGGGCATTAACGGTCTTACATATAATTATGATATCACTTACAATGAAGTTCCATTGCAGGTAAAGAAATTCATTGATGAAATATCCATCCCGATCTGGTCAAAGGGTGGCCTGATACATAAAGAAGACAGGATCAAGAAACTGGACATCTCTGATTATATCATTAAAAGAATCTATAACAATGATGATTTCCAGCTGGACCTGGAAAATAAAAAGGGTACAAAAAAAGTCAATATCAAGGTCCATGAAGAGATAAAACATGCCAGTATTATGTATATTGATGAGTCGGCAACAGATATCACATCCAATGAAGACCTGTTACCACAGGTTGATTTCTATAAGCTGAGAGAACTTATCAAAAACATAAAAGAATATATTGATAATGAGGCAAACATAGTTTCAAAGACCCTTACTTCTGTAGAAATCGATGAAAAGGATGCCATTGTAAGTAACGAAATTTTCGATTCTATTAAGATCATTACTTCCCAGTATGGGGAGATAGTTTCTGAAATATTAGAAAATGGGTTCTCAAAAGACGAAATTATCATTAAGGAAATTACTAAAGATAGAACCCGGAATGAGATTTTTATTAGTATTGATGAAGTATCAAACCGGCTTTCTGCACTGGGTGGAGAAGGACTGGAACTGATCGACCTGTTAAACCTGCAATAATTAATTGGTGTCATATTTGTTTTTTATCAGGCCATTCCAACCAGAGGATTTCAACGATGTTATCGAGATAGAACGGCAGGTTTTCTGTGAACATGACCCTTATGTTTATATGGAATTGTATGAAAGTGTGCCGGACGGGTTCTATGTGGCCATAATGGATGGGGAAACGGTCGGATATGTGGTTGGTTTTATCTCAATTCCGATAAGAGGCAGGGTTTTTACCCTGGCTGTGAAGGAAGAGTGCAGGAGTATGGGGATAGGTACGCAGTTAATGGATAAGATATGTGAAACCCTGAAAAATAATGGGTCAGATGAGGCCACCCTGGAGGTCAGGATGAGCAATATCCCTGCCCAGCATTTCTATATGAATCGGGGATTTGCACCTGCATGGGTGGAGCGTGGATACTACACTGATGGCGAGGATGCGCTGATCATGAAAAAGGAACTTTAACAGGTCGTATGGTAATCAGATATGTCCTGTCCTGAGAATATATATTACCAGCCCCATCCCCAATACACCGGTAACCAAAAAACCAATGAGACCAAGCGCAGGTACTCCCCATATATGGGGTTCTATGCCTGTCTGGATGATAAGGGCCGAGCCTATTATCAAAGCCGACAGGATCATACTGAATGATAAACGGTTACTGCCCACATCCAATCCGGTAATTATCCTGTTCAGCCCATGATGCTCAAATTGTATAGTCATGTACCCTTTTTCCGCATAATCGAGGATATGCGAGATCTGCCTTGGCATCTTGTGCATATAACGCATCAGGTTTGAAGCATCTTTCATGGTATTTTTAAAAATAATGTCGGGACGCATGCGCTTTTTTATCAACCTTTTAGCATAAGGTTCGATAAGCACAGTGACATTGAAATCCGGTACCATCTTCATCCCGAACCCCCCGATGGTTATAAGCCCCTTTGAAAGCAGGGCAATGTTTGAAGGTACCATTGCCTGATGCCGCCGTAAAAGCGCCATTATTTCACCCATTACCACACCGCAGTCGAGCTGTTTCAGGGACCTGCCGTAATATTTATCCAGCAGGTCCAGCAGGTCCAGTTTCAATGCAGGTATATTTACATTTTCTGAGGTAATGCCAAAGTTATAACTGATCTCGATAAACCGGTCAATATCATACTCGGTCACTGCAATAAGCACATCCACAAGCGCATTCTTGACATCATCCGTGATATGCCCGACCATTCCGAAATCTAGTAATGCAATGCGTCCGTCTTCCATTATGAGCACGTTACCAGGATGGATGTCAGCATGAAAGAACCCGTCTTCGAATACCTGTTTTAAAAATGCCTTTGCACCTGCATTGGCAATACTTTCCCTATCATATCCCAAGGCATCAATAGCATCAAAATCGGTTGCCTTAACGCCTTTGATATACTCAAGTGTCAACACATGCTCGCCTGTACGGTCCCAATATACTTTCGGGATATGGATGTGAGGGTCGTTCCTGAAATTGTGAAAGAAGCGGTCAGTGTTCTGCGCTTCCAGATTGTAATCCAGTTCCCTGTGGATCGACCTTGAGAACTCTTCTACCAGCTGGGTCGGCCTGTACAATTTTGCATTTTGTACATGTTCCTCGACAAACCCTGCAAAACTGTACATGAGATCAAGATCACCATCTATAACTTTTTTAATATCCGGACGCTGGACTTTCACAATAACATCGGTATTGTCATGGAGCCGGGCCCTGTATACCTGACCAATGGACGCAGCGGCAATGGGCTTGGTATCAAAGGACATGAACAGGTCTTCAATGGATGCGCCCAGGTCTTGATGTATCATATTTTCCACATAAGTAAAATCAAATGGAGCAACAGTATCCTGTAATTTTTCAAATTCCTTTGTGTACTCGATTGGGATCAGGTCAGGTCTCATGCTCAATATCTGTCCCAGTTTTACATAGGTGGGTCCAAGTTCTTCAAGGACGTAGCGTGCCCTTTCAGGTCCGCTTAATTCCCCTTTATATCTCTGTGCCCTCATCCTTGAGCGTATAGACCTAAGCGGCTTGAGCCCTAACTGGTTTACAATGTGGTCGAACTCATGGTTCAGGAGAGTATCCACTATCCTGGTGTATCTTTTAGCTACCTCATATCTACGAAATCTTATGAACCGCACTGCAACCAGCCTCTTGTAATTTTAATAAATAATTTGTTTGTACATCTATAAATCTACCCCAGCGACCTGCGATAACCTGTGATCACCCGGCATAAGCACGACAAGCAACAGGGCAGACAGGACCGCTGCTGCACCGCCGTAGATAAAAGGGGCAGACGGGCCGAGAATATCCCACAAAAGACCGGCAGTGATACTGGCGAAGAGCATCATGAACCCTGAAGCGCCATGGTATATCCCCAGGGCAGTTGCTCTTTTACCTGATGGGACTAAATCCACGACATAGGCTTTTCCAATACCCTCAGTAAGTGCTTCGTACAGACCATAGAATATGAAAAGCAGCCAGATGTAGATACTGTGCTGTACCCATGCAAATCCAAAGTACACAATCCCGAAGACTACAAAACCGGCACTCATTATATTGCGCCGCCCCCACCTGTCTGAAAGTGTGCCCAGCGGAAATGCGCCCAGGGAAGATACAATGTTGAACAGGATATAACTCATTATTACCATATACAGGGAAAAACCAAGGTTTTCTGCCCGCAGGATCAAAAACACATTGCTTGAGTTACCCAGTGCGAAAATAGCTGTTATTAAGAGGAATACTTTATAGTCCCTGCCAAAATCAGATATCTTGAACGATATCCGCTCAGTTACCGGACGCCTTCGTTCTGATACAAAAAAGGTGACTAACAGGATGCTGAGCAGTCCGGGTATAAAGGCTACAAGGAACACCAGCCGGTAGTTGTCGCCCGAGAGGTAGAGTATCCCGAGCGCGATGAGTGGGCCTGCAACTGCACCAATGGTATCCATTGACCTGTGCAGTCCGAAGGAGCGGCCCCTGTGTGCACTATCAGAGGAATCTGCTATGAGGGCATCCCTGGCCGATGTGCGTAGTCCTTTGCCTGTACGGTCCATGAGCCTGGCGATGAGAACGAGGGGCCAGCCGTATGCCAGTGCCATGAGGGGTTTTGAGATTGCCGAGATGCTGTATCCGGCGACTACGAATGGTTTGCGCTTTGTGGTCTTATCCGAATACCAGCCTGATACTACTTTCAGGATATTAGCCGTGCTTTCGGCTGCTCCTTCGATAAGCCCGACCAGTGCCATGGGTGCACCCAGTACCAGCGTGAGGAATAAGGGGACTATTGGGTAGAGCATCTCGCTGGCAATGTCTGTGAACAGGCTGACAAGGCCCAGGACGAATACGTTCTTCTTGATGCCTTTTATCAGGAAATCGGGTTCTTTTTTGGGTGGCATTTGGATTTTAGCTATAATTCATTCCCCATTTTTTCAACGTATAGGAAAGTATATACTTTCCTGCAGGCTTAGAAAATGCGAATGAAGTGAGCATTTTATTGATATTCCTGTTTTTCCATTCATGGAAAAATCCTGCCTGATGTGTCCTTGCTAAACTAATCATACATAAAATGTAACGGTCTCGAAATCTATAAAAGCTTATATACTTTCCAGATTGACAACTGACCAAAGGAAAGTGTAATTGTCATGAATCAGCAATATGCAGTCCTGTTAACTGATATTTTCAATGATATTTCAGCAGAGATGCCTGATGACATTATCGATCGTTTAATTGCCGGGGAAGCAACAAAGAAAGACGCCCAGGTACTGCTGCGGTGTGACCCAATTCTTATATTCAAACTGGCTGACAGGTTAAGGTCCATTCAGGTAGGCAATACTGCAACATATATCGTTAACAGGAATATTAATTTTTCAGACCAGTGTATTGGTACCTGTAGTTTCTGTGCATTTAAAGGACATAAGGGGTTCAGGCTGACTACTAAGGAAATCATTGAGAGGGCAGAGAAAGCTGTTCGATCGGGTGCTACAGAGGTATGTATCCAGGGCGGCCTGATGGAAGATATGTTTGTCGAAGATTATTGTACCATCCTTGATGGCATAAAATCCAGGTTTCCACAGTTACACATTCATGCTTTTTCGCCCATGGAAGTATTTCATATGGCTAAGAACAGTAAAACAGGTATTATTGAAACCCTCCAGGAATTAAAACGGGTAGGGTTGGATACAATGCCAGGTACTGCTGCCGAAATTCTTTCAGAACGGGTCCGCCGCAGGATATGCCCTGATAAGCTTACAGCACAACAGTGGACAGAAGTGATAATGGCGGCGCATCGTGAAGGCATACCCACTACAGCAACAATGATGTATGGACATATCGAAACCGAAGAAGAGCGTATCGACCATATACTCCGGATAAGGGATATCCAGGCAAAGACCGGAGGTTTTACAGAGTTTGTACCCCTGCCTTTCATGCCCTATAATAATCCCCTGGGCAAGGAGCTGATGGCAGGGGGGGTATATGCCACAACAGGTGTCGAAGACCTTATAGTACATGCCATAGCAAGGATATTACTGTTCCCGCATGTGAAAAATATCCAGTGCAGCTGGGTCAAGCTGGGTAAGAAGCTGTCACAATTCTCCTTGCTGTGTGGTGTAAACGATCTGGGCGGCACGTTGATGGAAGAGAAGATATCAAAGAGCGCGGGGGCAGCTAATGGGGAATACATGTCGCCGGAAGAATTTGAATGGATCATCAGGGGTGCGGGGCGTGACCCTGTCCGGAGAGATACGCTATACCAGCATTTAGACAATAAAAATCTTATATAGTAGCGTATCAAATAACTAATAATGATAATGATAATTTCCTGCTTGTTGCCTACGGACTATAAGAATCTGCTTGAGGACCGCAGTGGAGTATCTCCTGTTATCGGAATGATCCTGATATTAAGCATTGTTGTGGTTTCTATCGGGATAATCTATACTACGGGAATTCCTTTTATTGAATCTATGAAACATACTACCCAGGTATCTAACGCCCGGAATTCTTTTTCTGTCCTGCAGGATGATGTCCTGGAAATCATCAACGGTCCGGTCACCGGAGTCGGTATGGCCCGGATAAGCAAGGTGGATATGGGCGGTGGATCAATATCTGTTGAACCTCAAAACACAAAAATCCAAATCAATCACTCTGACAGCAGTAATCCTGTTACTGCAATACCGGGTACAATAAGTTATAAGTATAAATCGCGGGGCGTGGTCTTTGAAAACGGTGCGATATTCTCCAGGTATTCAACCGGTTCATTCATGGAAATAGACCCGATGATCTATGCAAGTGACCTTGGCTCAGGTAATATCGGCCTGATGATCCATATCATCAATTTCACAGGGGCAAATAGTTCAATTGGTGGTGAAGGGACTGGAAAGATCAGGACTTCATTTAATGAGAGGGGTAATCTTTATTCAGGGGAAGTGAATAGTGTTAATATCACTATCTCCAGCCAGAATAATGACTCGTGGGGTCGCTATTTCAATGATACTTTATCAAATACCGGCCTTGCTTCAAGTGATTTTACAGTTGATCAATCTAACGGTAAAGTGGAGATAAAAATAAGCAGCGATAATTATATTCAGCTTTCAATTTACGAGACTAAGATATTGGCTAAAGTGGAGTGAATGAAAAATGAGGGTCTTGCTTAACGATGAAGATGGGCAGGCAATACCTGTGGAATATATTTTAATATTTACAATTTCCATGATATTCCTGGGATTAATGACACTGACATTCAATTCGGTAGTAGATAGTTCTTCAAGACAGGCGATATATATTGAATTGACAGATACTGGCAACCTTATATCCTCTGCTATTACAAACTCTTATCTTACTACTCCGGTTGACGGAGCAAATAGTATTTCCCTTGATGTACCTGCTGAAATCGCAGGCACGGGTTATTTTGTTGAAATATCAGATGATGACCCTTTTAAGGTAGGCAATAGAGTATTAAAATTAACATCTATGCAAAAAAGCGTCACTGCTTATGTTCCATTGAACTCTGTTGATGCCCTTATCGAAATTAATGGATCGGCTTCCAGTGCTTCCGGAAAAATATTGATAGTAAGTAACACTTCTGAGATTACGATTTCCCAGGGATAAGACTATGAGAACATTCTATTTACTGAGGGATGAAAAAGCAAATATAAGTATGGACTTTTTAACGGCTGTGGCTGTTATTATCATTGCATTTGTGTTTGCAGTAAGTGTCCTTTCCAGTATTATTACACCTTATTCAGGATATTCGAAAGAACTGTATCCTACAGCGGACCGGGCAGTTACGTTATTGGTCGAGGATGAGGGGTACTGGGAAAGTGATGATGGTGAGGGGACTGATTGGGAATTCAAATGGAATTATAGTGGGAATTATGATTATTCAAATGTCACGAAAATCGGTTTTCTGGACAGTAAAGAAACAAATACGCTGGATCCAGGGAAAATCAGTACTATTATGGAGGATCAAGGTTCGTGGTGGGAATATCCTGTACCGTCGTCATCAAATCCAGAACTTGATAATGCATCCAGGGCCATGGGTCTTGGAAGATATAATTTCTATATACAAATCAGACCACTTAATGAGAGCAAATATAATGTGAGTGCTGCTAACCAAAGAGCAACTGAAATGGTGGGAGATAGAGGAGATGTCGCATCTGTTGTTCGATATTCAAGGATGAATTTGCTTGATCTCGGTGATTTTGATGGTGCTAATCTTTTTGGCCATCAGGGACCATTTAAACCTTTATTTGGTCTTGATAATGATAATTTTTCATACATTCTTTCTAATGGGGGTTTAGAATTTATTGTCACTAATTGGTCTATAATACCTGGCCCTGGCCCTTCACCAGAGATTTCAGATATTTCAATTGGAATTGGATTAAATCCTGAACATGAAATTACTCCTACATATAATTTACAAAACAATGAGTTTGAAATTTATAAAAATGGTAATCTCACAACGCTTAAAGTCCCTGTGCTTGATAAAAATGATACTATTAAAATTTTCATTCCAATCGATAGTATAAATAAAATAGAGAATTGGGAATCTGCCGATTTTTTTTACATTATGTTAGATGTTCGTAGCTTGGATGTAAGTCAATTTGGAACTACTTTGTTTAGCTCAACTTCTAAGATTGAAAGGTATTCATTGAAAACTACTGTCTGGGTGTGGTAAGAATGAAGAATACGAATAACATAACAAACAATGAAACAGCCCAGATGATGACCATCGAGGCTTTTCTGGGTGCCTTGTTAATCATTACTGCTGTGTTATTTGTTGTATCCCAGGCCCCATCTGGTGTCCAGCAGGCGGATGCCCAATCAAAGACTCAACTTGTGCATTACGGTGAAGATACAATTGACCTGCTGAAGAACAGTCCACCACCACTTGATAAACCTGATTATGACAATAAATTGCAGTATTATTTGTCTGAAAACAAATTCGATGATTTGAACGAATTTCTTAATGATACTCTACCAGATAATGTTGCATATAATGTCGAACTTTATGATGGAGGAAGGTATTTTCCAATTATTCGAAATGGATATCCAAGTGGAAACGGGATATCCTTTAATGAGATTATAGTTACCAAGAGATCACCTGCCGGCGGGGTTGGACATCTCACTGGTACGTCTATCACTTATAAGAGCTTTGATAATGGTTCTCTAATTATTCCGATGGATGAAAAGCAGAATAATAACATAACAGCATATAATCTTATTTTGAAAATTTCCAATTTAGGTATTCCTGTATATCAATTATTGCAGGATCCGAGGGGTAATGAATCAGCTGGCTTCATGAATTGGAGCTTACCGATTTTAACTTCAACTGATCCATGGAATGGAAGTGACGAACCAGATACAAGGCCTTATGCAGGTGGACCTTATGTGATTGATGTTGCTGATTTAACATCAATTCTTAAGAATCAAATAAGAGGCTGGGCTGAAAATCCGATCGAAGTGCCTTCCAGCAAGATCGATATGATTGAGTTTAATAGTAGTATGGAGGGAAAAAATATTCATATTACATTTACTTTAAATAATGGTTCTACAAAAATCATTAACCTTACTGCTGGTACTCCAAATATTACTTCAGTAGATGGTCTTGATTCCTTAAATGATTCGGAATATCTGCATATTGATACAACAAGTGTAGCATATGATGATCTTAATAAAAGTAAAATAATTGGAATTGTGATATTTAATCAAGCGTCTTTCGATTTAACAATTTCCAATATTACTGTCGAATCAGTTGGCAAAAAACTATCAAGTATTACAATTAACGGCACGAATTATCCTGCAACGCAAAATAAAGTTAAAATTGATGGGGGTCTTACCCTTGCACATGATAGTCCATCTGAAAAAGTCATAATCCACAATTCAAGTGAAGAAATTAAGTATTCCCATACAACCTGGCTGACAGGCAGTCCCCGAATTGCAGTATATCCGGAAGCTGGGACCATGACCAACTATTTTTCTGATTCTGGAATATCTTATACCGTGCTTGATAGTAACAATATAGTAAATGGAAACCTTGGAAATTATGACATTCTCATTGTACCCCACACAGAAATGATTGAAGATAGTCTGTCTGATGTTATAGTAGTAAGAAATATGATTGACTGGGTTTCTGATGGTGGCGTACTTCTTGCTGAATGTGCATCAATTAAAGAAATCGATGATAGGGTAGAAGATGTCGATCAGGATAATCATACATGGCACGGGTTTATAGGTGTACAAGAATATTTCAATACCAGTAATACAATTCAGCTTGTTGGACGTTCACCATATGGAGATACCCTTGGTAAGTATTTAACTGATAATTTGACCGGGAACGATGGGGCACGCTTACATCCTCTTGCACAGTCTTACACTGAAGATGGAACACTTCCTGGTACAAATGGAACTGTTTCAGCATTTCGTTTAAATATTACTGGATTTAACCCAAAAAATAGTATAATGGCAGTACCTCAAAATGAATCTAGTGGTGTGGCTTATCCAAAAATAACCTTCATAGAAGCACCATTTGACAAAGGTACAGTAATTTATCTTGCAGGACATGATCAATCAACTTTCAGCCAACAGCGAGAACGTTTAATCTTCAACAGCATCCTGTATTCAACTACAGCAAAAGTATATTCATACGGCCTGTTAGAAATCAGGATAACGATGTGGTATAAATGAAAGACAAAGTCTGTTTCAAATCCGATACATCAGCACAGATAATTATTCTTACAGGTTTTGTAATAGCCATTATTATTCTCGGGATGGGGACAGTACTTTATTCTGCAGCCAATTCCGGGCAGCAAACATCCATACTACAATCAGACAGGGCATATAATAATTTTGAAAATATCAGGGAAGAATATGGAATTGCATTAATGGCCTCTTCTGAGAAAGGTGAAATTGATCCGTTTAATGTTTCGAATACAACAACAATTCTCCAATTTGAGGACAGAATGAAGACAATCGTGGAATCCCACGGCTTTATCCTGAACTTCACAGATCATGAGCACATTGAAGTAAAAGATCGTGCAGTGGTCAATATTTTATTTGCAGACGGAAAAAAAGTATTCAATGATTCCGTGACGTACAATCTGCTAACAGGCGAGATTATTTATGATACAATACCACCGGGATATATTTATGATCTACATGCAAAGACTCCTGGGACTCCTATAGGGTGTTTTGGTGACGGGTTTGTGGAACTCAACTGGACTGCTGTCGGTAATGATTATTATGAAGATACTTCGGCCTATAAGTATGAAATCCGTTATTCTAATAAATCAATAAATACTTCAGAAGAATTTGATAATGCTACTTTTTATCGTTATTATTACGATGTTAAAAAGAACGGGACAGAGCAAATATATTATGTTGAAGAACTTGATCATGTTCTCTGGTATTTTGCCATAAAAGTCTATGATAAAGCAGGCAATTTTAATTTTTCAAATAATGCAAGTGCAAAAGCTTCTGAATGGAGTCCTGAAGTTTATAATATTTCTGGAAATAATACACCTATTAATTCCAATGTACCTGAGTTACAGGTCAATGCTGGCACTGATGTTATTATTGAATTCAATGTTACTGATAGAGATGGAGATAATGTAAATATTAGTTTTATGATTAAAAATGAATCTACATGGGATAAAGCCTGGAATTGGACCGCTGTATCTCCTGCAGAATACAACAATGTTACTTTCAATTATACTTTCAATGACATTCAGGAAAATTGGGACTTTTATATCAACGTTACTGATGATTCCACATGTAAGAGAAGTAAAACATCGCCAGAAGGCGCTCCAGATAGCAATTATACTATTAACTTAACGGATTATACGCCACCTAAGACAATTGCGATAAATTCAACGGATTATATTAATGATACATATATTGATGAAAATTTAAGTGTAAGTAATTTTGGACTAGATACTTCAATTTATATTCAAAGTAAACCCAATCCTCTGGACAAACATGGGCTTATTAAATTTAATTTATCATTGATTCCACCAGGAGCAACAATTGTATCTGCAAACATATCATTATACGTTGAACAAACTGAAAATAGTTCAGTTTATTTCCATAAAATAAATTCCCCGTGGGATGAATATGGTGTAAATTGGACAAGTTTCGGCGATTCATATAATTTAACTCCAAGTACGAACGGCATTCCAACTCTTGGATATACAAATTGGACAGTAACTAACGATGTTATTGATTTTTATGCAAATTCAAATCATGGTTGGTTAATAAAATTCGAAGTTGATAATATGACTATATTCAGTAGTAAAGAAGCAAATGTTGTTCAACGTCCAATCTTATATGTGGAGTATTATTCATAGGCTTATGGGGAATTAAAGCCTACTCATATACACCATTTATCTGTGTGAATCTATTGTTGGGTTACTTATTGAGCTTAAA
>Ga0255452_1069_pt1 | contig 11689 bp, 8 predicted proteins | sample ANMaggQLBNCT01D9_FD_182652 | JGI IMG/M metagenome (GOLD analysis project Ga0255452, IMG submission 182652) | Sediment cell enrichment communities from methane seep in Santa Monica Basin, California, United Staets - ANME aggregate JGI... | ecosystem: Environmental > Aquatic > Marine > Cold seeps >...
GATGTTTGCTTCTACAACAGGATTTCTATTCAGTGAATCACGAATTATACCAAATATTCTAATAATATCACCCTCTATTCAATGACTACTCCTCAACTTTGTCATCATTATTAACATTTGAATTCTGACAAGTATAAATTTTCTCATTACTATCATCTATCTGCTTAATCATCTCATCATGAATTACCATCTCTACAAAATCCTCCCACACCTTCCATTTTTCATTATCCTCACAGTCAAATCCCCGGCAGGGCACAGGCCGCTGCTCCCACACCGTACACCTGTAACTCTCTCTATCCAGATGAACACAGTAGCCATCATCGTCGTGAGCTATAAGGTAAGGTCTGCCAAATTCCCACCTGATAGCACCCCCTTCCACATCCTGCTTTGACAGGACAAAAGGAAACTTACAGCATACCAATTAAAACTTAATATATCGAAAATGCCTCGCATTTTCTAATCTTCAGCTCCTTTGGAGCTTCAGTCAAGAAAATACGAGTGTCAGCGAGGATTTTCTTCCTGAGCAGCTCGATAAGTATATGGAAAAACGAGGTGGCCTTTAAGGTCTTAAACTCATAGAGTAATTGATAGGATTTCCTTTCCAGGGTTTCGTTATCTTATTTATAATGAATCTTTTCTAGCCTATTATGTGTGGGAGGATTTTGTAGAGATGGTAATTCATGATGAGATGATTAAGCAGATAGATGATAGTAATGAGAAAATTTATACTAATCAGAAATCAAAAAATAATAGAGTTGAAGAGTAGTTATTAAACAGAAGGTGATATTATTAGAATATTTGGAACAATTCGTGATTCGAAGAATAAAGACCCTGTTGCAGAGGCAAACATCAGGTTTAGTATCGAAGGTATGCAGATAGCTTCTATTACTACTAATGGGCAGGGTGAATATGAATATGCAACAGAGGAAGAATATCTGGAGCAGACATTAGATTTTGTCATTCAAAAAGAAGGTTTTGAAAGAAAGAACATTTCTTATGAGATTGATAAAGCTGAAATTAAGTCAGATATTCTATTGAATAAACTTGAAAAAGGAACAAAAGAGAAAACAAGGATATTTGGTACTATTCGAAATTCAAAGAATCGTGATCCTGTTAAGGCTGCAAGTATCAAACTCAGTATAGAAGGTACGCAAATAGTTGCCATCACTTCTGATGAGCTGGGTGGATATGAATACACGGCAGACGAAGATTATACAGGTCAGACACTGGACTTTATTATCCAAAAAGAGGGTTTCATAAAGAAGAATATTTCATCTGAGATTGATAGATTAGAAATCAAGTCAGATATTCTGATGAATGAAATTGAAATTAAGATAAAAGGAAAGATATATGATGAAACAAATAATCCACTGAGTAATGCCATCATTAATTTTACAATAGCTAAATCAACGATAGATCTGGTTTCTGATAAAGAGGGGAATTTTTCCTTTAATATTGGTAAGCAATTTTTAGATCAGAGCATAGGATATAAAGTAAGTAAAAAAGGATTTGAGGAAGAAGGTGGTAAAATGAAGTTAATAGAAGAATTACAGGATATTCATTTATCAGAGGATACTTCTCCTGAACCTGATAAACCATGGATAAAGATTGCTGTAGCTAGTATTGTTTTGATCGGTTTGTCCATTTTGGCTATATATCTATTTGCATTACCAAGTGCTCCGGAATTATCAATGGATCCAGGTCCTGTCATTTTCCACTTCAAGCCTACAACCGAAGATCAGACTATATTAATATCAAATAAAGGACATGGAACCCTGAAATGGGAAGTCAGCAGTGACCGGGATTGGATAGTCGTTTCTCCTGAAAGCGGAACTGGTTCAGGTCCTGTTACTGTTAGTGTTAATTCTGATGGTATGAGTCCTGGAAGCTATACCGGAAATATTATTGTGGAATCAAATGGAGGTACTACGATGGGGACTATATATTTGTCTATTCCTGATATCGGTGATGAACTCAAGATTCACGACTTTAGTGCAGAACCAGAGTCTATGGACGTTGCAGGTAATACGAGATTAAACTGGCATGTTTCTGATGATGCAAGCATTACTATTGATGGAATCGGACCTGTGGATGAATCAACCGGATCAATTGAAAAATGGGTTTCTGAAGATACAACTTTCATTATTAGAGCCACAAATAAAGCTGGAATATCAGATGTTAAAAGTATTACCGTGACTGTTGAAAAAAAGATGCCGGAATTATCTGTAAATCCGGATCCACTTGATCTCAATTACGGTACAATGAATGAAGGAGATACAGATTCCAGGACATTCTCGATATCAAATACCGGAAGCGGAACTCTGGAATGGAGTATAAGTACTGACCAGACCTGGATAACAGTGAGTCCAACAAGTGGGACTAATTCAGGAGAGGTTATTGTAACTGTTAATACTGCAGAGCAGAGTCTTGGAAATTATAGCGGCACTATTACTATAGATTCAAATGGTGGTGAACCAAAACAAGTGAATATATACTTAATTGTGTCAAGTGAACAACCAACAGTAGGTTCTATCCATGTAACTTCTACACCCACTGGAGCTGATATCGATCTTGATGGTTCTTATGAAGGTACGACACCTAAAACAATTTCAGGAGTCTCGGTAGGTTCTCATACTATCAATGTAACTGCAAGTGGGTATGTGAATTATATTAGACAAGTTAGTGTAACAGATGGAGAAACAGAGACTGTCAATGCAATTCTGGATAAACAAACAGGTTCTCTATATGTATTTTCTGAACCCCCTGGAGCTAAGATCTATCTTTATGATTCTAGTGCTGGTCTTGATGGTTCTTATGAAGGTGAAACTCCAAAAACAATATCAGAAATCCCAGCAGGTTTTTATACTATCAAGATAAGCAAAAGTGGATATGAAGATTATATTGGACGAGTTACTGTAACAGCTGGAGAAAGAGAAACTGTCATTGCAAACCTTGCTAAAAAAACTGGTGCTATCTATGTATCTTCTACACCCGATGGAGCTAATATCTATCTTGATGATGTTTACCAGGGAAGAACACCGTTGAGAATAGACAGAGTTGGAATAGGTTCTCATAGCATCAAGATAACTAAAACGTCGTATTTTGCTTCTAATAGACAAGTTACTGTAACAGCTGGAGATACAAAGGATGTCAGTGTAACACTAACACCGATTCCCATTAGAACACCGTATCCCTATGAAAAAATTTATCCCGTTGAAAAAGAATATGTTTCTGTGGAAAAATAGAAATCATCAGAGGCAAATACGAACCATTAAAAAATATTATGGATGAAAGAGCATGCCGCATATAGGCTGCTGAAGAGGCAAAAGTAATAGGCAGGGGAGGCATATCAATGGTAGCGGTCGCTACTGGATTATCGCGAACTACGATTACTACTGCTATAAAGGAGTTAGATAAGCTAATAAAGGGAAAAAAGATAGAAACTAAAAAAAATCGCCGTCATGGAGGTGGACGTAAAACCCTCATAGAGAAGGATCCCACTGTGACACAAGACTTAGAAATGCTTCTGTAACCTGTCACTCGTGGCGATCTGGAATCTCTATTACGATGGACCTGCAAAATGTGATAGAAAAGTTGCTCAACTTCTTCATGACCTAGACTATAGTCTTCAATCTAACAGAAAAACAAAAGAAGGTTCCTCACACCAGGATAGTGTTGCTCAATTCGAATACATAAATACAAAGACTAAACTATTTCAGGCTAAAGGACAACCCGTATTTTCAGTAGATACGAAAAAGAAAGAACTTATTGGGAACTTTAAGAATGTTGGAAAAAAATGGCGTCTAAAAGGTGAACCTGAAGAGGTTCGAGTTTATGATTTTAAGGATAAAGCATTGGGCAAAGGCATTCTATATGGTGTGTACGATGTGACAGGAAATGTATGGTGGGTCAGCGTTGGAAAAGATCACGATACTGCTGAATTTGCATGTGTAACCATCAGTCATTGGTGGCGGAAGATGGGGGTGCAGCATTATACAAATGCAAATAATCTTTTAATTATTGCGGATGGTGGTGGTAGTAATGGTAGACGCTCACGGTTATGGAAGATTTCACTTCAAAATTTTGCGGACGAAACTCAGTTAAAGATTTCAGTGTGCCATTTTCCACCGGGTACGAGCAAATGGAATAAAATTGAGCATAGAATGTTTTGTCACATCACGCAAAACTGGCGTGTAAAACTATTAGTAAGCCATGAGGTGATGGTAAATTTAATAGGAAGTACGACAACTAGAAAAGGTCTAAAAATAAGAGCAGAAATGGATGACAATGAATATCAAACAGGGATTAAAATATTAGATAAAGAACTGTATGAAGTGAACATTAAAAAAGAAGAATTCCATAGAGAATGGAATTACAAAATATGCCCTAGAAAAATTAAAATTTGTTCAAGTTAATTGTGCGCAATTCCTTGGAAATATGTATAAATCATTATTATATTTATCTGCCACCGAGAGCACAGAGGACACAGAGAAGAAGAAGTTAACACAGACCCACCTTCTTAAATGTCGTGGTTACCATAATTACTTCTTTTTCCTATCTCGCCATCAGCAAATTACATTGAGGCTAAATACTATTTGACTTTCTTATGATTTATCGGTGATATATTTCTGCTGTAGATACTAAACTGAAAAAAACCTATCAATTGGGTAGCTATAGCAACTCTGGTAGCTGCAATAATGACAATTGCTGCGACATGTATCAGTTATTTCAACTCAAGAATATTTAAATCTAAAAAGAAGGATTAGAAAAAAGTGAAACTATGGATTAATTATTAAAAAATATGGGTGAGATAATGAGAATTTATGGTACTATTCGAAATTCAAAGAACCGTGAGCCAGTTAAACAAGCAACTATAAAGCTCAGTATCGAAGGTACTCAAATAGCTTTTGTTTCTTCAGATGAGCATGGTAGATATGAATATGCAGCTGAAGAGGAATATATAGGACAGACATTAGATTTTGTCATCCAAAAAGAAGGTTTTATAAGAAAAGATATTTCACATGAGATCGATGAATCTGAGATCAAGTCAGATATTCTACTAGATGAGTTTAAAATCAAGATACAGGGTAAGATCTGTGATGAAACAAATAGTCCTCTAGATAATGCAACTATTAATTTTAGAATAGGCAACTCAACAATAAATCTGGTTTCTGATAAGGATGGTTCATTTTCTTTTACTGTTGGTCAGCAGTTCCTGAACCAGACTATTGGATATGAAGTCAGTAAAGAAGGATTTAATATTAAGAGTGGAAAAATGAAATTGTTAGAAAATTTAAGATGTATTAATTTATCCAAGACTATTACTTCTGTGCCTGATAAATCGATCTGGATAAAGGTTGTTGCAGTTGGAATCATTTTGACCGGTGTAGCCATAGCTTTATTTGCGTTACCGAATGATCCGGAATTATCAATAGATCCAGACCCAATTAACTTTAATTTTAGACATGATACCCAGGCTCAGACTTTCTCAATATGGAATGAGGGAGGTGGAACCCTGGACTGGGAGGTTCGTAGTGACCAGGATTGGATAATCGTATCTCCTAACAGTGGAACTAATTCAGGTACAATTGTCGTTAGTGTTAATAGTGCTGGTATGAGTCCTGACAATCATATGGGAAGTATAATCTTGACATCAAACGTAGGAACTAAGACTGGGAGAATATCTTTATTTATAGAAGAAGCGGTTCCTGTACTAACTTCTACCACCACTCCTACCACCACTTCTACCACCACTCCTACCACCACTTCTACCGTCACTTCTACCGTCACTTCTACCACCACTCCTACCGTCACTTCTACCACCACCCCTACAGCTACTCCTACCACCACTTCTACAGTTACCCCTACAGCTACACATACATCCACTCCCACCAATAATCCTCCTGAATCATTCATAGATTCAATCAACCCAAGCCCGGCTTTGCAAGGACAATCTGTTACATTCGTGGGCCATGGAGATGATCTGGATATTGGGGATTCTATAATCGAATATAAATGGAAATCAAATATAGACGGATATCTAAACGATCAAATGACATTTTCCACTTCAAGTTTAACCTCAGGATCACATGAGATAATCCTGCAAGTTAAGGATAATCATGGACAATGGTCAAGCGAAATTAAACAAAACCTAAAAGTAAAAATATTTCTTTATGAAGATTTTGAGAGCGGTATGCCTGAAAATTGGTTGGAGGGGCCTACTTATGAATCTGCATCTTATAATGTCGTTTCAGAAATACCACGGGATATAAATAACCATGTATTATTGGGAAATGGACATGTGCATATAGGACCAAATATTGGTCAGGAATGGGATGACTACAGTTTGCAAGTTAGGATTAAGTTATTACCTAAAATTGGAAGATGTCACCTTATAATTAGACAGGGAGACACTAACGAAGATAGGTGGAGATATTTTATTGGAATTAGTCCAGATACAGCCTCTATTTTCAAAACATTTAATGGTGAGCATTATGAACTCACGAATGAGGAAATATATCTGAGGAATAACGAATGGTACACAGTAAAGGTAGTCTGCAAAGGAAATCTTATAAAAGTGTATGTAGATGGTGAGCCTGTAACAGAGTATATTGACGATAATCCTTTAAACAATGGTAGAATAGCACTGGAAACATTAGGCGATGGAAAAGTCTGTTATGATGATATACTAGTCGAAGAGCTTGAATAGTTAAAAGGGATAAAATATCATGAGTAAGTTATTTATTGTAATATTAACAATAAGCCTTCTAATTGGGATGCCAGGGATTGTTCTGCAAAATGCAAACGCAGAATTTGGGAATATAATTATTTTTTTTGATGCCCCTGAGGGAACACAGCCAAATGGTCTGGCATGGGATGGTAACAATCTGTGGATGTCTTCCTATATGCAAAATGGTGGTATATATAAACTGGACCCAGTGAATGGTTTGGTATTGGGCGAATACAAACCCTCAATTGCTAATATTGATCGTTATGGCGGTTTGACTTTTGATGGAACTTACCTGTGGGTGGCTGACAGTTCTGGAAGCGGGATTTACAAGTTGGATCCTTCTGACGGCTCGATAATTTCAACAATTCTAAGTCCTGATCAATTTACTATTGATTTAGCATGGGACGGTAGCAATCTATTAGTATATGGATATCCAGGTAAAAAAATATATAAATTAAGTCCAATTGATGGTTCATTGATAGATTTCTATATCCTTGCAAATGTAGAAACGAGACATAATACTGCATTAACATATGGTGATGAACATCTATGGTTATCGAGTGATAATGAGATTGTCAAGCTTGATCCATCGGATTTTACTGTAGTTTCTTCTTTTGAAGCACCATGTTCATATCCCGGGGGTTTGGCATGGGATGGCAGACATCTATGGGTTGCCTCATATGATAAAGGAATAATATATCAAATTGATATTAGTCCAACAGAGCCCTTAATACCACAAAACCTCCTGGCAATTCCACATGATGGCTTTGTTGAACTCATATGGGATGCACCTGCTAAAGATGGCGGTTCTCCAATAACAGTATATAATATCTATCGCAGTACAACATCAGAAGAAGAGAAGACGCTGCTTATGACAATTGGCAGCAAACTGAGTTATATTGACAATAATGTTACCAATAACAAGGAATATTATTACCAGGTCAGTGCTGTAAATTCTGTTGGTGAAGGAATAAAAACCAATAAGGTAATAGTAACTCCAACATCTGGTAGAATCACCCCCTCGGCACCTCTTGGACTTGAAGCAGATGAATATGATAACTATGTCAAACTCAAATGGGTTGCACCATTGGATAATGGCGGTACTCTCATAATAAAATACCATATCTATCGAAGTACAGACACAGGAAGAAATAAGAATTTGGTGGAGGTAGTTGGAAATGTACAGGAATTTTATGATAAGAACGTAATTTATGACCGGAAATATTACTACCAGATCAGTGCTGTAAATTATGCTGGTGAAGGAGATAAATCTAACGAAGCACAAATAGAACTAAAAAAAAAACCTATCAATTGGGTAGCTATAGCAACTCTGGTTGCTGCAATAATGACGATTGCTGCGACATGTATCAGTTATTTCAACTCAAGAAGATCTAAATCAAAAGAGAAGGATTAGAAAAAAGTGGGTTCTTTGCTCTTTAGTATGGGTAACTTGAAGTATTATACAAACGATGGGGAGAGTTCTGCTTATGCCATGGTGGTCGAGTATCGTGGCTTGGAAATAAAGTTCTTAGGTTTGAGTTAGAGAGTTTAGAAAAAATTAAAACGTGAAAATTATTTTTTAAAACAGATAGAGGAATGCAACATTTGATGATTTTAAACTTTCTCAAATTGTTATGACCAGTTGAAGTATTAATGAATTTATGGAGTATTTTGTGAAGTGATAACTGAGAATGAAATTATGTATTGCTTTGTTAACCATATTGTAAAAGTACGAAACCGGTAGGTGACAAAAGATGGGGGAAAGAGTTGGTCTAAATGTAAAAAAGCCAGAGGTGAATAGGGATAATTCTGATTCACGAATGCGAAGGACCGATCATCTCCGATCTGTGAATCCTTCGGTTGACCGCATCCTGTTCCTCCAGAGGACTGTAGGGAATCAGGCTGTGCAAAGGTTATTGAGGTCAGGGGCTTTGCAGGCGAAGCTGAGGATAGGGCAGCCGGGGGATGTGTATGAGCAGGAGGCGGACCGGGTGGCGGAGGCTGTGATGCGGATGCCTGAGCCGCAGGTGCAGCGGCAGGTTGAGCCAGAGGAGGAGGAGGAGGAAGAGGAGGAAGAAGAGATGCTTCAAGCGAAGAGCAGGGAGGATGCAGCTTCTGAAGTTTCCAATAATTTCGAATCGCAGATCAATGCGATCAAAGGCGGCGGCCAGCCTCTGGCAGAATCTGAGCGTGCTTATTTTGAGCCGCGGTTTGGTTATGATTTCGGCCGGGTGCGGTTGCATACGGATACTCGGGCGGCGGAGTCGGCGCGGGCGGTGAATGCGCGGGCTTACACGGTGGGACAGGATGTGGTATTTGGGACCGGGCAATACGCGCCGGGGATGAGCGAGGGACGGAGGCTACTAGCACACGAGTTGACGCATGTGGTGCAGCAGCAGAACAGTGGTGAAAAAATACGACATGTGCTGCAAAGGACTCCAGGTGATGCCGTGCGGGCATTGAATATTGCGGTGGGTGAGTGGGATAATACTGTACGTGAGTTTCCCGCCTGCTCCAATCGCGGCCCGAATGCGGAAGTGGACAAATATCTGGGTGGTCGAAGAGGGAGGGGGACAGTCGTACATAACGGAATCAGGTATCAATGCGGCCAGCCTTGGTGCGCTTATTTTGTCAAATGGTGCTTGAATCAGGCAGGTATTTCTAATGGTGTGGGCGGTGCTGCCGTCAGTGTAAGAAATTGGGGACAAAGAATGGGATGGTATCACCGGATATCCTCTGGACTCAGGCCAATTCGAGGAGATATCTTTTTTAAACAACCTTCCCCTCCATCATCCCATCCTTGCGATGATACCCGTCACCCTTGCATTAGCGCTGGTGGAAGCGGACATGCTGGTTTTGTCCTGGGAGACTGGGGAAGTTTTGTGACTACAATAGAAGGAAATGTTCATGCAGGAACTAATAATGATGGTGTCAGCTCGAAAGCACGACCTCTCAGTCAATTAGAAGGCGTCGTCAGAATTCCTTAAGTAAAATGGCGGTGTTGTTTTAATCAGATAGAAGAAGCTGCAAAGAAGTATGGAATACTGCTTCACTGTTATGTACCTATGAATAATCATTAGAAGAATCAAAAATCTGCCACAGCGCATCCTTGTACTATGGCTGTTTGATGGAAGGCGTGGTTCGCACCCCCCGGGAGCGGTCTCGATGCGGTCGCATGTGGGCTTTGGCAAGACCGGATCGGCGGCGGATGATGTTGATGCATGGACGCGGAGTTGTCGTATGAGATCGCTGGTTCTGACGATTGCGCTATTCATCGGTGGTCGGAGGCATGCGGCCTCTGGCAGAATCCGAGCATGCTTATTTTGAGCCGCGGTTTGGAGCTGATTTTAATCAGATAAAGGTGCATACGGGTGCACAGGTGGCTTAGTTTGCACGGGCGGTAAACGCACAGGCCTTTACAGTGCGTGATGATATTGTGTTTTCTGTCTATATAATCACCGGTTTCTACAAGGATAAATGTCAGGATGATATAAAGAAATATAATACTGTTAGGATTAGGGTATGGAAGACCTATCACTGCCCGTAAGTTGGCATATACTGCCATGATCCCACCTATAGAGAGAGCAGCTAGCCAGCCATTGATCATCCAATAGTTATGCCCATTAGATAACTTGTAAATAATAAATGCTACCAATAAAAGAATACAAGTCAATAAGACTTTTGTAGCAATGAACGCCATTAATCCAAAGGTTTCATATAAAAACCTGAAAAAAAGGTTCGATTCTGCATAAATCCCTTTGGTATTCATTAATATTGCACCTGTTACACCGTCTCCAATACCGTAAATAATAAAGGCTAAGAAAAAGAAGATATGCTGGATATTGATCTGCTTAAAGAAGTGGTGGTAAAACTGTTTTTGAACTTCTTGTTGGGATTTGATGTTGACTTTATTTATCATCTGTTTTTCACATCATTATGAGCATTATGATGATTATATAGTATGCGGTATTTAATATAAATAGATATCTATATAAATATTAATAAAAAGTTGTAACTATAAATGAATTAGGTTTTATTGCAGGAAAAGGTCACAAAACCGGAGAGACGAAACTGACAGCGATCATCCTCTACAGATAAGAGTGCTGTTGATCATTCAAATCGTATTGATTGGCGTCTGCAGGATGACTATCATCAGCCGGGTTAAGCGCTCCAGCGAAACTTGAAGGTGCAAGAGCCCTTGCTGCGGTCCATCGCCCTCGTGCACCCGACCGTATGCCTCCACGACGCCTTTGCCCAAATGCGCCCTGGCGTGCGGTTCCACTCATCAGGTGACATCACCCGGGACGAGGGTGCCCCCATATCGCGCAGACATCGTGCGTGGCATATCCGGGGGTGACGCCATCGAATACACTGATGTCGACATCCTGCCAGCGCTACCGGAAACAGTGACCATACGAGAGCGCCGCCCTTCTCTCATGCGATCCCTGATCCCCGGAGAGTCATGGCAGGTTACCCGAGTTTCTGTGATATCACACCGCACCCCAGCTGACCAGTAAAACCGCGCAATCTCGATAACATGCGACAGAGAAGGCAAAACAACCAGTATCGTATACGTCGCTATCTGCGGGGGCGGATGCTGTTGTTGCATGGACACGGGGTTGTCGTGCGGGATCGCTGGTTCTGATGATTGCGCGACTCATCGGTGGTCGGCAAGAGGCGGCCTCTGGCAGAATCCGAGCGTGCTTATTTTGAGCCGCGGTTTGTATATGATTTTAGCCAAGTGCGAGTGCATACCGATGCGCGGGCTTACACGCTGGGGCAGGATGTGGTGTTTGAAGCTGGGCAGTATTCGCCAGGGACGAACGAGTGGCGAAGGCTGATGGCGCATGCAGTTCAGCAAACTCAGAGCCGAATAACAAGTAATCAAACATAAGCAACAATGGCAATTATATCAGGCGAAAGCTACCCATAATCGTAACTATAGTGTTTTGCCGAATA